>Ga0316204_10000481_pt1 | contig 145816 bp, 136 predicted proteins | sample 6monrhotite_MG_2_FD_205661 | JGI IMG/M metagenome (GOLD analysis project Ga0316204, IMG submission 205661) | Microbial mat bacterial communities from mineral coupon in-situ incubated in ocean water Damariscotta River, Maine, United States -... | ecosystem: Environmental > Aquatic > Marine >... | reverse complement strand
GGTTTCCACCACCCATTGGGTCTGACGCATAAGCATTCAATAATAATGCAATTTCATTGCTATGCTTATCATCCGTATAATGAACTTGAACTAGTTCAATATCCATATTTTTTCTTTTACACATAACGTTAGAGTTAAATTGCGGCGCGTCTTTTTGCGCCGTCAATTTTGAACGACTTGTTATGTTTCATTTACCAGGCCAACTTTAACCGCGTTATTTTGGTTCTCAAAAATTGCCATGGCCGTACACATTCTTTTAAATCCATGTTTTTTATAAAAGGCCTCTTTCCCGGGTACAGAATAAAGAATAATTTTCCTGTGTCCTTTTGAAGATTCAACGAGTTTAGAGATAATTTCATTTCCGATGCCAGTCCCCTGAAATTCAGGGATAACCGCAACATCACATATATACGAACAATCTACCCCATCAGCTAAGGCACGACCTGCTCCAACAAGCCGCCCTGAAGACAAAACGAAGAGTTTGAACATGCTATTTTTAAAGACAACCTCTAGATCCTTCGGACTTTTATCGCCAAGAGGTGCAAGCCTGTACATCTCAGATAGCTCCCTCCAATTAACCCCTTCCTCAGATGAAATCCATTCAAGCTTCAATATTTATTCCTCTTTGAAACATAACGCCTACATAACCGGCAGGCAACGGCGGAGGCCTTGCTTTATAGGCCGTAGCTGTTGACTGTCGGTGTTGATGTTTTTGTTAGGCATTTTACTCTTTATTAAACTGTAATAATCCACTTTTTGCTAGCTCTCGCCATGTATCAATATACATTTGCTGCGCCTCTAGGTTCTTAATGCAAACCTCAAGGGTTGCGTTTAGATTGCTCATAAATATGGTTTTATCAGGATTTGACTCGGCTTCAGCAAGAAGCATAGTTGTTCTTGTTTTTGGCAGCTCTGTCATAGAGAGTTTTGCCATTAACCAAACGGCATTAAATTTTTCTGGTGTTATATTTTCAGAAAGGTCGTTAATTATTTGAGACATTGCTACTGCCATTTCTGCGCCATTACCTAAGTCTTTTATTTGGCGCGCTCTTGCCGGATTAGATTTCGCAAGTATTTCAGCTGTAACGTCATAAGTGGCAGCACACATGGCCCATGCTTCTGCTTGCCTGTTTGTATCTTTTATTTCTAGAAATGATTTGCTTCCGTCGATATATGACTTTCCATTTGATTCAGCATATAGATGGCTTGAGCTTATCAAGAGCAGGATAAATATTAATTTATATAATTTAGTCAATTGCCATCTCCATTTTTTGCCTAACAGTGATTTAGACGGCATGCCGTCTTTTACCTTATTAGGCGGCGTGCCGCTTAATTCATTTGTGTTTTTTGATTTGTTGTCTATAATCCTAGCAGGCACAGGAGGGATGTGCGAGTTTTTAATTGCTAAGGAGTAGCATGATGGTGGATCAGTCTATTTCCCGCTTCTGGGATAACTTTATTTATAAAACAAAAACTTATGGTATAAAGCACGATGCTGCGCGTTGGTATGTTCGGCATGCTGAAATATATATTAAAGCTAATTCTAATAAACGTTTAGCGGAACATAGTGCGCATGATGTAGAACATTATTTGCAAGCAAAAGGCGGCCAATCTCGTCTTGAAGACTGGCAATATAAGCAGGTTGTCATTTCTATTAAGATCTTGTTTTTGGATTTGGTTAGAACTGCCTGGGCTAAACAATTTCCCTGGGATGAATATATTGAGCATGCCGAATCTTTACCAAATAATCATGCAATGGTGTCGCGTGATTATCAAGAGGTTGATATTGAGTCTATTACACAGGGCTTGTTAGATAAAAATGATAAAAACACAGGCTTGTTTAAAAAGGTCTTTGCTCAGCATCCTTTACATATTCAAAATTTAATTAAGCATATTCGTTTAAAACATTATTCTGTTAGGACGGAGCAATCATATTTGGGCTGGTTGCTTCGCTATATTAATTTTCATTCAATGAAAGATCCGGCAACATTAAAAGAAAAAGAAATTGCTCAATTTCTTGAGTATTTAGTCTTTAATCGTAAGGTAGCTTCAAGTACGCAATCTCAGGCTTTAAATGCGTTGATATTTTTTTATAAATCAGTTTTAGCGGTGGAGTTGAGCGACTCTATTGAGTTTGCTCGATCGAAAAAACCAAAACGTTTACCTGTTGTTTTGTCAGTGGGTGAGATTAAAAATTTACTGGATTGTATTAGACACCCAACACAGCATTTAATGGCAAATTTACTTTATGGCTGTGGCATGCGTTTGATGGAGTGTGTACGCTTGCGAGTTCAGGATGTCGATTTTGATTATCAGCAAATATTAGTACGACAAGCAAAAGGCGGTAAAGATCGTGTCGTACCTATTCCAAAAACATTGTTATCAACATTAAAAGCACATATTGAAAATGTAAAAGAATTACATACGGAAGATTTAAAAGAAGGCTATGGTAGTGTTTATATGCCGGATGCATTGGGAAGGAAATACCCTAATGCAGAAAAAGAATTTCGTTGGCAGTATGTTTTTCCTTCATCAACGATATCAAAAGATCCTCGTTCAAAGGCCATACAGCGGCACCATGTTCATGAGCGAGGTTTACAAAAATACATTAAAAAATCATCAGAAGAAGTTGGTATTACTAAGAAAGTAAGTAGTCATACTTTGCGCCATTCCTTTGCCACGCATTTGCTGGAAAACGGTTATGACATTAGAACGGTACAGGAATTATTAGGCCATGCAGATGTCTCGACTACGATGATTTATACCCATGTACTCAATAAACCGGGTGTGACAGTAACGAGCCCGTTGGATATGCTCGGAACTTGATTGTTGCAAAAACAACAATTTATACTATAATTATGTAAATGTAGCATTTAGTGAAGAGTAGTCGTATGCAAGCCCAAAAAAAGCATCAACCAGAGAAAAAAATGGTCCTGGCAAAAGCACTCATTAATGCGGGTAAGTCACTTGGTTTGACTCAGGATGAGATTGGTGAGGTGATTGGCCGTGATAGAAGTGCGTTTTCTCGCGGTGTAGAGCCAGAGACAAAATCGGGTGAGCTGGCTTTGATGCTGATCCGTTGTTACCGTAGTTTGTATGCCATGGTCGGGGGGGATGCCGAAACCATGAAACATTGGATGCGAACGCCAAATAATTATTTAACCGACACGCCAGCCAGCCAAATAAAAAAAATTGCGGGTTTAAATAATGTGGTTGAGTACCTCGATGCCATTAGAGGCAAGGTGTGACGCTTGATATATGGGGGGAGTGTCAAGAACAACTGGCTACCGTTACCTTAACGGGCGGTATTATTCGGGTTGTCGAGTCTCAGGAAAAAGTGGCGACCAATGAGTTGGTTGATACATTGGAAGAACAAGCAGTATTAGAAGAGATGATCGAGCAAACAAAACCGGCAATACTTTCGTCCGCACAAGGTTTTTCTTACTTACTTTTTACGCCTTTTCGGTATCCACCGTTAAAACATGGCTCACGCTTTGGTGCTCGTTTTGAACCGGGTTTATTTTACGGCTCAAGAACACTGACGACCGCTTTAGCCGAAACGGCTTTTTATCGACTGCATTTTTGGTTTGATATGAGTGTGCCACCACCCGCAGGAAAAATTAAAACGCAACACACGGCGTTGACGGTACAAATAAAAACAGACAAAGGCTTAAAATTACAGACCCCTCCTTTTTCAAAATTTGAAATGAACTTAACAGATAAAACATCGTATGGCGTTACTCAAAAGTTAGGTGCTTCCATGCGAGAGAATAATATTGAAGCCTTTGAAACGCTTTCTGCAAGAGACGTCGCGAAAGACTTAAATGTTGGATTGTTTAAGCCGGATGTTTTATGTGAAAAAAATCCAGGTTCTGTGATGAGCTTATTTTGTTCGACAGAGGAGCAGGGCGTTGAATTTATGGATGAAGAGGGGGCTGTATATCATTATTGGATAGATGATTTTTTAGATAACGGAGTGTTTCCGAGACTTACTTGAATTATGAGGGTCTATAACTACAATGTACGGTAAGATCGTACGTTTGGGACAGTTCAATGGACAGTATCAGCGCTAGTAAATTTAGAGATAATTTAATAAGGCTATCAACCTAAAGAACGACTAATTTATAAGTTTGATGATCAAGCTATTTATATCTTTGCGCTTGGCGGCCACTATGATCAAACTTAAAGCTTCAAATTTAAAAACTCGCCTGCACACATTTAAGAATGCCGTAATCATATTGGCCTTCGAGTGCATCAAATACGGGTTTTAAGCGGCTTTCATCTTCATTCATTTCTAATGCGGCAACAATCTCATTATGTTGATCATCGCTGAGTTGTAAAACATTTTTTGCTTCAACTAAGCCAACTTCAATGGCATCGGCAAGGTGGGTGTAAACGGTAGAGAGTTTTATGTCTCGTTGGCTGGCAATGGCGTCTATGTCCAATCCATCATTGAGTAAAACAAGGGTTTCATTTACGGTATCACTCAAATTATTTTGCAGTATGTCAGGTAATGGCGAAGATTGAATAAGTTTTAAAAACGATTCGCCATATTGATCCAATTTTTGTTCTCCGACACCACTGATGTAACGCATTTTTTCTAAACTTTCGGGACGAGTTGTTGCCATTTCTTCTAATGTACTGTCATGAAAAATAATATAAGGTGGCACGCCTTTTTCTTCTGCCAGTTCTAAACGGTGTTCGCGCAGTAGCTCAAATAAAGCTTCATCGACACTGCGAAGAGTGGTTTTGCGTTTGCCGGTTTTCTTTGTTGCTTTTTTATCAACAGAAGGTTTGCGTAAAACAAGTTCGATTTCACCGCGAAGTAATGGGCGTGATGTTTCTTCAAGTTTTATTGCACCATGACCATCAACATCAGTTGCCAGGTAACCCAGTGCAATCAGTTGACGAAACAGGCTACGCCATTCCTGTTCATGAATGTCCTTACCAATGCCATAGGTGCTGACCGTGTCATGTTGAAATTGCTTTATACGCGCGTTGTCTTTTCCAAGTAAAACATCAATGACATAATTCACACCAAAGCGCTGGCCTGTTTTATAAACACAAGATAATGCTTTGCGTGCTGCTTCGGTGGCATCCCATGCTTCGGGTGGATTAAGGCAGGTGTCGCAATTACCACAAGGTTCTTTTAATTCTTCATCAAAATACGCAAGGATAGACTGGCGACGGCAATGACGTTGTTCGCACAGTGCCAGCATGGTTTCGAGTTTGTTATGTAAGATGCGTTTAAACTGTTCACTGGAATCATTGCTCTCAGCCATTTGTCGTAAACTGATTACGTCTTGTAAACCATAACTCATCCATGCATTCGCCGGCGCACCATCTCGACCGGCACGTCCGGTTTCCTGATAATATGCTTCAATGCTTTTGGGTAAACTTAAATGCGCAACAAAACGGACGTCGGGTTTGTCTATACCCATACCAAAAGCGATGGTGGCAACAATAATAATATTATCTTCACGTAAGAAGCGACGTTGATTTTTCTGACGGATTTCAGCCGATAACCCGGCATGGTAGGGCAGGGCATTACGTCCCTGGCGGACTAACCAGTCAGCCGTTTTTTCAACTTTATTACGCGACAAGCAATAAACAATACCAGAATCTGCTGCATGTTCGCGTTCTAAAAAATGCCACAAACGATCACGTGCGTTTGCGCCTTCACTAATGGTGTAATTAATATTGGGACGATCAAAACTATTTAAAAATACATTTGCTTCGTGCAGGTTGAGTTGCTCAATAATTTCCTGGCGGGTGCGTTGATCAGCCGTTGCAGTTAATGCAATGCGCGGTACATTGGGAAAACGTTCATGCAATATTCTGAGTTGTTGATATTCTTTACGAAAGTCATGTCCCCATTGCGATACACAGTGGGCCTCATCAATCGCAAATAAAGCAATGTTGGCACGTTCAAGCAGTGACAACATTTTATTTGTCATTAAACGTTCTGGCGCAACGTAGAGTAAATCGATTTCGCCTTTTATCAAACGTTGTTCGGTTTTATTTTGTGCTTCACCATCCATGGATGAGTTTAAAAAAGCGGCCTGAATGCCAAGTTGTTGTAAGGCATCAACTTGATCTTGCATTAACGCAATTAAGGGAGAAATAATAATACCCACACCATCGCGCACCATGGCAGGGATTTGGTAACACAAAGATTTACCACCACCTGTTGGCATGAGCACCAGGGCATCTTCATTATTTAATAATGATTGAATAATATCGGCCTGATGATGTCGAAAATCATCATAACCAAATGTTTGCTGTAATATGTCTTGCGCACGTTTCATAGAAAATTAAGGGTCTATGGGTAGTTCAAATAATGGTCCGATTTGACAGAAGTTACCGGCCATGCGTGCAAGGGGATCGAGTTTTTCTAGATCAATACGACCATTATGTATTAAGTCATCTTCGACGTGATAACGGTGCATTTGACCAATAACCAAGTAGTCGCTGCCAAGTTCTAAAATTTGTTCTACGGTACATTCCATACTGATTTTTGATTCGGCAACGCGTGGTGCTTTTATTATTTCACTGTCTGCCGGAGTGACACCCGAGCGAGCAAACTCATCGACTTCAGGTGGATGATTAATGGCGGTTTCATGCATGGCATTGGCTAATTCTACAGAGACCATATTGATAACAAATTCTTTTGTTTCACGAATATTAGTTAAGGTATCTTTTGCGTATTCTTCACCGTTGGTACGTGGCCCAATGGAAATAGCAAGCATAGGTGGTTGTCGGGAAGCGACAGTAAAAAAACTAAAAGGGGCAAGATTTAAAATACCCTCCTGGCTACGTGTAGACACCCATGCTATGGGGCGGGGTACCACAGCACCAGCAAGTAATTTATAAACTGAAACACTATCGAGTTCAGAGGGATCAATAATCATATTTATAGTCTATTGGTTGCTAACTAAATTAATACCATCTTTTTCAATATTAATTATTTTTTGTTTGTATAAACCACCAATGGCTTTTTTAAAGGCTTTTTTACTCATGCCAAATAAGTCTGAGATGATTTTAGGATCCGTTTTGTCATGCACCGGTGCAAAGCCACCTTGTTGTTTTAAATAGCCTAGAATGATATTTTCATATTTATCACGCGTTTCTTTGCCACCATCATGCAAACTGGTTAGGCTTAAGTCAATTTTGCCATCAGGTCGAATACGCTTTATAAAACCATCAATACTTTGTCCAAAGCTTAAACGTTGATGTACTTCATTGGAATATAAAACACCCCAATGGCTATTATTGATAATCGCTTTGTAGCCAAGATCGGTACTGTTGGCAATGAGTAACTTAACGGCTTGTTGCGGGGTAAAGTCATGAGGTTTTTCATCATCAAGAAATTTATCAATTTTAGATGAGGCGGTGATACGACCTTTAATTTTATCGAGATATAAATAGACGATGTAAGAATGGCCCACTTCCATTGGACGATGTTGCTCGCCAAAAGGAACAAAAAGATCTTTCTCTAATCCCCAGTCTAAAAATGCACCGGTGTTATTAACGTCAACCACAGACAAGTAGGCAAATTCACCTAGCTGAGCTTTAGGTGTTAGTGTTGTTGCGACGGGACGGTCTTCTGAATCAAGGTAAAGAAAGACTTCAATTTCATCGCCAATAGCGAGATCTCGGGGAACATATTTTTTTGGTAATAACACTTCATACAAATCTTCAGCATCTAAATAAACACCAAAGTCGAGTTTTTTAAGTGCTTTTAATTTGTAAGTTTTACCAATCGTAATCATTTTTTCATCTCGATAGAGGGCGAGGTTTCTGTGAGAGTGAATTATACTCTAGTTTATTGTATCCGCTGAGGCTTAGTTTAAATGTTTAGCAATCCTTCAGAAAATGAAATTAAAGAAATTTTGAAAAAAAGCAAGACCATTGCAGTGGTGGGTTTGTCACCAAAACCAAAACGGCACAGCCATAGTGTATCAAAGGCGATGCAAGGTTTTGGCTATTCGATTATTCCGGTGCGCCCCGCGGTTGATGAGGTCTTGGGTGAAAAAGCATATGCGGATCTGGAATCCATTCCCGAGGCTTTGCTATCTAAAATCGATATAGTGGATGTGTTTCGTGCAGCCGATAAAATTTCCCCGATTATTGATGCCTGTATAAAGCTAAAAGTACCGCTTATTTGGTTGCAAGAGGGTGTGGTGAATGAGACTGAGGCGTTAAGGGCGCAACAAGCAGGTATTAAAGTAATTATGGATCGCTGTGTTTATCGGGACTATGTTAAGTTATTAAAATAAAGGTTGAGTTATTAAGGTAAAGCTAATTGTCGAATAGATTCCGGCTCGCACTTTGTTTGGCCGGAATGACGAGGTGAAATTTAGATCGCCATTCCCGCATGCTTTTAGCGGGAATCCATCAATGACAAACTATATCGATCAGCATAAAATAAAGCTATGGAAATAAACTTCACAAAAATGCACGGCCTCGGAAATGACTTTGTTGTGATTGATGCGATCAATCAGGACATAGAACTGACGGATGAACAGGTGCGCTTTATTGCGGATCGACATTTTGGTGTGGGTTGTGATCAGCTGCTATTGGTCGAAGCCCCTGAAACAGATGATGTTGATTTTATTTATCGAATATTTAATGCTGACGGTGGCGAGGTTGAGCAATGTGGTAATGGTGCTCGTTGTTTTGCCGTGTTTGTGCGCGAGAAAGGTTTAACAAATCAAGACCGTATTCGGGTTGAAACAGCATCGGGTGTGATTGAATTGCATGTTCAGCCGGACGGGCTGGTGACCGTTGATATGGGAACGCCGAAATTAAATCCGTGGGAAATTCCTTTTAATGCTGATACCCGTTTGGATGAGTATGCTATCGATGTTAATGGCGAAATCCTGAAAATAGGTACGGTATCTTTAGGTAACCCACATGCGGTTACTATTGTTGAAAACGTTGATACGACTGATGTGGATGCTTTGGGTGCAGCCATTGAAAATCATGCGCTTTTCCCAAACAGAGTAAATGCTGGGTTTATGCAAATAGTGTCGGACTCCCATATCCATTTGCGTGTTTTTGAACGCGGTACAGGAGAAACGCTGGCCTGTGGCACCGGCGCTTGTGCGGCGATGGTGATTGGTCGTTTGCAAGGATATTTAGCGGATAACGTGCAGGTTGATTTGCCGGGTGGAAGTTTGCAAATTAGTTGGCAAGGTGAGGCTACGCCCGTTATGATGACAGGGCCCGCAACGACAGTCTTTGAAGGTAAAATTACGGTATGAGTTCTCAGGATCACAAAGCAATCGACAGCGAATTTGAACATGAAATGGTGCGTTATTTACGCGACCACCCTGCTTTTTTTGAAGATCATCAGGATGTTTTAGCGGGCATGATCCTGTCACATGAAAGCGGTTCAGCCGTGTCTTTAATAGAACGTCAGGTACAAATTTTACGCGAACAAAAAGATGAGCATAAAAAAAAGCTGCATAGCTTAATTGCGACGGCGCAAAATAATGAAAAATTAAATAATCATGTTAATACTTTAATTTTAGAATTATTAGATGCAAATACGCTTGATGATGTTTTAAACGTCATTGAACAACGTATTCGTGCCGATTTTGAAGCCGATGCCATTGTCGTAAAATTGTTAGCGTCGGGTAATGAAGTTTTAAAAGAACGTGCTGAACTAACGGCATGGCAACAACCGGCATTAGTCATTGGTGAAAAAGTGATGACGGCAAGACAACCTGTTTGTGGTTCATTTAATGCCGAACAAATGCAAGCCTTATTTGATGATGCCGACATTCAGTCGGCCGGAATAGTACCTTTAGCAAAAAATCAAAAAAGTAAAAACTGTTACGGCATTATTGCAATTGGCAGTTATGATCCATTACGTTTTCGTGCCGATATGGGAACACTGTTTCTTTCGTTGTTAGGTCAGGTGTTAACCCGCATCCTTAAGCGGCATTTGGAAGAATAAAAATGAACGACGACGCAATGAAATGGATCAATTCATTTCTTGCTAAATGTCGTAACGAACGTAATTACTCTCCACATACTTTAACAAATTATTCCCGCGACCTTAAATCGCTTATTGCTTATTGCGAGCAACATAAAATGATAAAATGGTCTGAGCTTGATGAGCAATCTATTCGATCATTTATTTCACAACGTCATCGTCAGGGACTCGGAGGTGCAAGTTTGCAACGGGTACTTTCTACATTACGTTCTTTTTTTAAATATCTGTTAATTGAAAATGAAGTAACACATAATCCTGCGAAAAGTATTCAGGCGCCAAAAACAGATCGCAAATTACCCTCCACGTTAGATGTTGATAGAGTTACTCGTTTAATCGAAATTAAAGGTGATGAGGTTGAAACGGTAAGAGACCGCGCGATAATGGAATTATTTTACTCCTCTGGTTTGCGCTTGTCGGAAATGACAGCATTAAATGTCGATGAAGGAAAAAAAAGTATATCAGGGATTATTCGGGTAAAAGGTAAAGGTGACAAAGAACGGGAATTACCGGTGGGCTCTAAAGCATGCACAGCAATGAAAGAGTGGTTAACAAGACGAAATGAGCTTGTTAGCAAAAAAAATAAAAATGAACCGGCGCTTTTTTTAGGTAAGCAGGGAAAACGGATTCATAATTCAGTGATTCAAAAACGTTTGAAGTACTGGGCAAAAAAACAAGGCATCGATATGAATGTTTATCCACACATGTTGCGCCATTCATTTGCCAGTCATATGTTGGAATCGAGTAGCGACTTACGTGCAGTACAAGAACTGCTGGGCCATGCTGATATTTCAACCACACAAATTTATACACATCTGGATTTTCAACATTTAGCCAAAGTCTATGATGCGGCGCATCCACGAGCCAAGTTAGTAAAAAAATAGATTCCGGCTCGCGTGTTACCTGGCCGGAATGACGAGGTGAAATTTTGATCGTCATTCCCGCGTGGCTTTAGCGGGAATCCAGTGGTAAAATTTTGGATTCCAGATAAATTCTATCGAATTTTCCGGAATGACGGGATGAGATTTTGATCGTCATCCCCGCATGCTCTTAGCGGGAATCCGTAGTTAAATTTCCAGACTTAATTTTCCAGGGAGGGAAAATGAAATATATCACCACGCTGCTAGCCACCATATTTTTAGTTACCTCATTACAACCTCTATCCGCCAAATCTGAAAAAGAAGTCTATATCGAGTCTGCCTCACAGCTACAAAACTGGTGTAAAAAAGAGTCATATCGTCATTTCAGGCGAAAACAACAACAGCCCTATAACTGGTCTGCCTCAACTATTCGGCAATTAAATGACTACCAAACTACCGGTAGCTGGAAAGTAAATAATGTAGAAAAGCATATTTACTGTGAAATTCGAATAGGCAAAAAAGCGAAAAAGACTAAAATTGAAATACGCTAAATATGTAAGTCTTTGATTTATAGCTATTTACTTATTTTATTTGAGTGAATAATGAATATTTTATTGATTATTCATTATTCATGAGTTATAAATACGTCCTAATTTAAAAAGTAATACGGAAAAGAACGATGACTGATGAAATGAGTAGAAAAATTATGGACGCAGCTGAGGCACGTTTTCGTACCTATGGCTTTGGTAAAACAACCATGGCTGAAATTGCATCTGATATTGATATGTCGACAGCAAATTTGTATCGCTACTTTGAAAACAAGTTGGCAATTGGTTCAGCAATGGCCGGACGCTGTTTTAACACACGAGAAATGATTCTGGCTGAGGTTGTTAGTCGGGCAGGTATTAGTGAGTCTGAAAGATTAGAAATTTTTGTATTAGAAATGCTGAAATATGGGCACAGTCAATTTAGCAATGAACCAAAAATGTCTGAGTTAGTCGATGCCATCATTAAAAAATTACCCGAGTTAGTTCAATGCCAGATCGATAGTGAGAAAAAATTAATTTCGAGCATTCTAAAGCAAGGTTGTGATAACAATGAATTTGAAATTGAGAATATTGATGAAATGTCATCGTATGTTCTTGCTGCAGTTGTGAAATTTTCATCGCCCTTTTTTATTGAGATGTATCCGATTGAAGAACTGGAGCGTCTGGCGAAAGGTGTGGTTGCATTAATATTAAATGGTTTAGTTAAAAAATAATTTAACAGATAAGGAAAATCAATATGAAGGACTTAGAATCAAAATTAGGACCATGGGTAATAAAATACCGATGGATCATTATTTTATTGTCATTTTTATTAGTGATAGGCGCGGCTAGTGGCGGGCGATTTTTAGTTTTTAAAGCTGACTATCGTGTTTTTTTTAGTGGCGATAATCCACAATTAAAAGCTTTTGATAATTTACAAAAAACCTATAGCAGAAACGACAATGTTCTTTTTGTGATAACGCCAAAAGACGGTGATGTTTTTACACGTAAAACATTAAAAGTGATTGAAAACTTAACCGAGAAATCCTGGCAAATACCCTATTCAACACGTGTTGATTCAATTACAAATTTCCAGCACACCTTAGCTGAGGGTGATGATTTAATTGTTGAAGATTTAGTGACGGATGCGGGTAATTTAAGTGATGCCGATCTTAAAAAAATAAAAGAAATTGCAACAACAGAACCACTATTAAAACAACGCTTAGTTTCACCATCGGGTCATGTAACCTCTGTTTCTGCATTGATCACTCTGCCTAATATTGATCAAACAAAAGAAGTGCCGGAAGTGATGGCTTACGCAAGAAAGCTGGCAGAAGAGACCCGGGCATTAGCACCTGATATTGATGTTCGTTTATCTGGCATGATACCCATGAATAATGCCTTCGCAGAGAGTGCGCAGGGTGACATGAAAAGTCTTGTACCAATAAGCTTTGCCGTTATGTTTCTTATGTTGTTATTTTTGCTGAAAAGTTTTTCAACAACCTTTGGTACTATTTTAGTTATCTTTATGTCGATACTGGTTGGTATGGGAATGGGTGGCTATCTTGGTTTCCCGTTAACCGGCCCATCTGTTTCATCGATGACCATTATACTGACTGTTGCGATTGCAAATTCAGTTCATGTCTTAACAACCTTCCTTCATGAAATGAGAAAAGGAAAAGATAAAAATAATGCCCTTATTGAAACATTGAGAATAAATTTACAACCGGTATTTCTTGCCAGTATAACCACCATGGTGGGTTTTTTAACCATGAATTTTTCTGACGTACCGCCATTCCGGCATTTAGGAAATTTTGTTGCAATGGGTGTGGTTGCATCCTTTTTTCTTTCAGTGACATTTTTACCTGCTCTTATTTCAGTTCTACCGGTAAGAGTTAAAGCCATGAAAGAAGACAGTGATAAGATGATGATCAGGTTAGGTGAATTTGTTGTTGCTAAACAAAATCAACTTATTGTTGGAATGAGTATACTTATTATTTCACTTATTATATTTGTTCCCAATAACAAGTTAAATGATGTTTTTGTTCATTACTTTGATAAAACAATTTCATTTAGACAGGACTCAGACTATATCGATAAAAATTTAACGGGACTGTATATTGTTGACTATTCTTTAGAAAGTGGTGAAGAGGGCGGTATTAATGAACCGGGATATTTAAAAGAAGTTGAAGCCTTTGCTAACTGGTATCGTGAGCAACCTGAGACCCGCCATGTCAATGTTTATACTGAGGTTATTAAACGACTTAATAAAAATATGCATGGTGATGATGAAAAGTGGCTAAAGATTCCGGAAGAAAGAAATTTAGCTGCACAATATTTATTAATGTATGAAATGTCTTTGCCTTATGGTTTAGATTTAAATAATCAAATCAATCTGGATAAATCAGCCTTACGCATGACGGTGTCAATTAAGACTATGTCAAGTAATGAAATTCTTGAGATGGAACAACGCGCTGCAAACTGGATTTCAAAAAATGCAAAATACATTAAATCCGCTAAAGGTTCCGGGCCAACGGTTATGTTTGCAAATATCGGGCAACGTAATATAAAGAGTATGTTAATCGGTACGACGATAGCGTTAATTTTGATATCCGGTATTTTAATTTTTGCGTTCCGTTCAATCAAAACGGGTTTAGTCAGTATGGTACCGAACCTTGTTCCTGCTGCTATGGGATTTGGTTTATGGGGTATCTTTGTTGGTGAGGTTGGATTAGGTCTTTCTGTCGTATCAACCATGACGCTAGGGATTGTTGTAGATGATACAGTGCATTTTTTAAGTAAGTATCTTCGTGCAAAACGTGAGTATGGCTATACCGCACCCGATGCTGTGCGCTATGCTTTTACTCATGTCGGTCGTGCAATGTTAACAACATCTATTGTTCTTGTGGCGGGATTCACGGTATTAGCGCAATCACACTTTGCACTTAATTCAGGTATGGGTGCACTAACGGCAATAATTATTGCATTTGCATTACTGGCAGATTTCTTTTTCTTGCCACCATTATTAATGAAATTGGAGAAAAAATCATGAAAGGAATAATTTTATTATTTAGTTTAGTTGCTTTTTCAGGTGCTGTATTCGCTGAAACCGCAGAAGAAAAAGGTCTGGCTATTGCTGTCGAAGCAGACAAGCGTGATCAGAGCTGGGGCGATCAGGCAACCACGTCTAAAATGATTTTACGAAATAGTCAGGGCGCAGAAAGCACCCGTGAAATTCGCGGTAAAGCACTGGAGGTTAAAGGGGATGGTGATAAATCATTAATCATTTTTGATACGCCGCGTGATATAAAAGGTACTGCTTTTTTAAGTTTTACGCATACACTTAAAGCAGATGAGCAATGGCTATATTTACCGGCCTTAAAACGTGTAAAGCGAATTTCTTCATCAAATAAATCAGGTCCTTTTATGGGAAGTGAATTTTCTTATGAAGATATTTCTTCACAGGAAGTCGCCAAGTATAAATATAAATTTATTAAAGATGATAAATATAATGGTCGTGATGTATTTGTGATGGAGCGCTATCCACAATATAAAAAATCAGGCTATACCAAACAAGTGGCATGGATTGACAAGGAGATGTATCAGCCTTTGAAAATAGAATTTTATGACCGCAAAAAAAGTCTGTTAAAAACGTTAACTGAGCACGATTATAAAAAATATTTGAATAAATACTGGCGTCCTGATCGTTTAGAGATGGTCAATCACCAAACGGGTAAAAGTACCACACTTTTATGGAAGTCATATAAATTTAAAAATGGATATAAAAGCCGTGATTTTGACCGTAATAGTTTAAAACGTGCGCGCTAATATTTTATAAATGAGTTGATTATGAAAAATAATTTAACATTACTACTGCTTCTTTGCTCAGGCCCGCTTTGGGCAAATGAGTGGTCAGGTAATATTGCTTTGGAATACAAATCATTTAATCAGGATGGGTTGTCGTCTTCGCAATTTAACCAATATGGCTCTGTTTCAGTTCAGCCTGAATGGTTTCATGAATGGGACAACGGAAAACAAAGCCTGAGCTTTGTCCCGTTTAGCCGTTGGGATCAACATGATGAAAAACGCACACATTCAGATATTAGAGAATTAAGCTGGCTTAAGGTTTTTGACGAATCTGAGTTAAGAGTGGGTGTGCGTAAAGTATTTTGGGGAGTAGCTGAATCACAACATCTTGTTGATGTGATTAATCAAACAGATTTGGTTGAGAGTATGGATGGTGAGGAAAAACTCGGTCAACCGATGATCAATTACGCTTTAATCAATGATTGGGGAACGGTTGATTTTTTCGTTCTTCCATATTTTCGTGAGCGTACTTTTCCCAGCGTGAATGGCCGTTTACGTACACCATTACACATTGATACTGACAACGCCATTTATGAATCGAGTGATAAACAAAATCACGTTGATTATGCTCTCCGCTGGTCACATAGTTTAGGTGATTGGGACATTGGTTTAAGTCACTTTAATGGTACAAGTCGTGATCCTGCTATTTCTACGACAGCAACACTCGATAACAATGGGGCACTGTCATTACGCCCTATTTATTATCTTATGCAACAAACAGGGCTTGATTTACAGGCAACAAAAGCAGCGTGGTTGTGGAAGTTAGAAGCAATTAATCGACGGATAAAGGGGGAAAGTTATATTGCTGCAACAGCGGGATTTGAATATACCTTCTATAGCATTTTTGAAAGTGCATCAGATATCGGTTTGGTAATGGAATATCTTTATGATGACCGGGGAACGAAAGCACTGACTCCATTTGAAGATGATCTGATGATGGGATTACGCTGGACCAATAATGATGAGAATAATAGCAGTCTTTTGTTTGGCGTCATTGCGGATAGAAATGACAGTTCGCGTTTGTACAGTATAGAAGGAAGTCGTCGGATTGGAGAAAGTTGGAAACTCAATATTGAAGCGAGACTTTTTGAGGGAGTACCCTCTAGCGATAAATTTCTATACCCTTTCCGACAAGATAGTTTTGCACAAGTTGAGTTAGCGTATTACTTTTAGTTAAGCCGAAAATTCAACCAGATACCCGCCAAACTTTCGAATATTTAAAACGCCAGTATCTAATATTAAATACTGGCCTTTTATACCTTTTAGTACACCTTCAATTTCCGGTGTTTTATCAAAATTGAGCGATTTCACTTTTTCAGGATAGGCTTCAACAGGAAACTCAATATTGATTTGTTTTTCATCGAGTAACTCAATTTCAGATTGACCAAATTCTATCTCGATACTTTTAATTTCTTTAGCGGCTAGTTTGAGTAGTTCATCCTGTTTAGCGGCCAAATCAACATGTTCAGGTATTCCTTTGAGCATTTTTCGCCAGTCGGTGCGATCAGAAACATGCTCTTTAATGGCCATTTCCAGCTTACCGGATAATAGTCGATTTGAGACCTTAAAAATGGCTAGTGCTTCACTGGCACCCTGATCAATCCAGCGTGTCGGAAGTTGACTGCCTCGGGTAATCCCTACCTTAATGCCTGAAGAATTGGCTAAATACACGTAATGTGTATTGAAGCAGACCTCTTCACCCCATTCAGGCTCACGACATGTCCCTTCATGATAATGGCATGTTTCTGGCTTCATGATACACATGTCGCATTTGGCTAATGATTTGAAACAGGGAAAACAAAAGCCCTGATTGTAACTTTTGCTTGTTTTTCGGCCACATTCAATACAATGAATTTCATCAAGGTATTTCAGTTTAATTTTTTCCCCAATATAAGGATTTAACAAAATACGCTCATCATCCAGAGGAAGCTGATATTGCACCGGAGAACCGATGTCGGTCAGCATTTTTTGCAGGTGGCCAGATTTTTTCATAGTGGTATTTTCTCATACTCGATGCGGACAAGCGAATCAAAAATAAAAAACGTTAAATTGATAAATAAAGGGACAAATAAGTAAAAAATTATGTTTTTTGGTCGATATATGAAGGTGTGTAGGTAATTGATAAATTCTGAAGAAATAAATGTTAAAAAAATCGATAAAAAAGATATTTAAATTGGGTGTTCGGCAGAAAATTTTGCTCATTTTAATGTTTGTCTTATTAATGTCATTAACGATAAGTGGCTGGTTTGCATTAGAAGAAGAAAAACAGAGTGTACTAAACGAAGTAAAACAACGGGGCACAAATATAAGCCGTTTTGTTGCCAAATCACTGGCTTATAGTGTGGTGGGTTATGATTATCACACCATAGATCTATTACTAAAAGAGATTGTGCAATCTGAAGATGTTGGTTATAGCAAAGTAGTCAATATAAAAGGCAAAACCATGGCTGAAGCAGGAAAGCTAATAGAAAATGATATTTCAAAAATGGTTTCGTTTAACGAAAAAATTGTCATTGATAATGATATTGTTGGTTATTTAACACTGGGATTTAGCACAAAAAAAACAATGCAACGCATTGAGAATCAGAAATTTGCTTTAATTAAACGTGAAGCTTTTATCATTTTATTGATTGCGTTTGGTGAATTTATTGCGCTTTCTTATATTATTATTAAACCTGTTAGTTCAATTACAAAATCACTGAAAGACCGTGAAGATGAAGTGGGAATAGCTTTAGGTACTATTCCCATTACCAGTAATGATGAGTTTGGTGAGCTGGCAAAACAATTTAATGAATTAAGTAAAAATTTAAATGTCGCAAACAGCGAGTTACAGTCAAGAGTTGATTATGCAGATGAACAGTTAATTATAACGAATAATATTTTATTAGAAAGGTCTAAAGAATTAATGGATCTAAATGATGAATTTAAAAAATTATCTATAACAGATTCATTAACCGGGCTTTTTAACCGACGATATTTTGAGGAAGTATTGCTTGATGAAATTGAGTTAACGAAGAGGCATGGTGATGTTTGTAGTTTACTGGTTTTTGATATCGACCACTTTAAAAGTGTAAATGATACTTATGGTCACATGCATGGAGACACTGTTATTAAAATGATCGCTGAAGTAATGAAATCCCGGTTAAGAGATACAGATATATTATGTCGCATAGGTGGAGAAGAATTTGTCGCTATATGCAAACGTGCAGACAAGGCTGATTCAATGGATTTGGCTGATGATATTAGGATGTCTGTAGAAAATCAGGTAACTAAAGCAGGGAAGAATGAAATTAAAGTCACTATATCAATAGGAATATCTACCATAAATAGTGATAACGTTAAAACATACGAAAATAGTTTTTTCAAATTTGCAGATATTGCTCTTTATAACAGCAAAGAAAATGGTCGAAATCGGGTTACCCACTATGACGATATAAAAGAATAGTTGAATTATAAATTAAAAGGCTTTAAACATGAAAAGAAAAAATCGTTTGATCATATTATTATTTATATATTCAAATATATCCCTGGCGACAGAAGAACTTGTGTTTGGTTCTGTAGCTATGGATATTCCTGCGGTAATGCATAAACGACTTAAACCGTTAACACAATATTTAAGTCAGCGATTAAATAAACCGGTGGTATTAAAGCTTTCACCAAATATGGGCGCGGCAATAAATGAAGCCGCTGAAGGTAGGGTTGATATTGCTTATTTAACACCGGTTGCGTATTTACGGGCACATGAAAAAGGAAATGCACAGTTAGTTGCAAAAACAGTGACGAAAGGAAAAGCCAGTTTTAAGTTAATGATTGTTGTAAAAGAAAATAGTCCAATTAAATCAGTCAATGACTTAATCGGAAAAAGTTTTGCTTTTGGCGATGAGCGAGCACTGTTACAACGTGCCACGGTAGTTGGCGCAGGTATTAAGTTGAATCAGTTTAAAGAATACCGCTTTATTGGTCATTATGACAACATAGCGCGTGCGGTAATGAATGATGACTTTGATGCCGGTATATTGAAAGATACAATGGCATATAAATGGCAAGGGAAGGGATTAAGAATTCTTCATGCTTCGCCAGCATTACCCCCCTATAATATTGTTGCAAGTAAAAATGTAAATAAAAGTACATTAAAAGAATTGAAGCAGATATTTTTGTCGTTAGATAAAAATAATCCTGATCATCTAAAAGTAATAAAAGCAATTGATAAAAAGTATGATGGTTTTGCGGCGACGAGCGATGCCGAATATGATGTTGTTAGAAAGTTAGTAGCACCGTTTGAATAAAATTTAATTTTTGATAGTATAAAAAGCCCTCTTTGTGAGGGCTTTTTATTTTGATATTTTTATTTATGATAGGCAGGACTTAATTCATGTACTGCATCAACAAATGCTTTGGCATGTTCAGGATCAACAAACTGATGAATCCCATGACCTAAGTTAAAGACATGACCTGATCCGCTGCCATAGCTTTCTAAAATACTTGCTACCTCTTCACGGATACGTTCAGGTGAAGCATAAAGAACAGAAGGATCCATGTTTCCCTGTAGTGCGACTTTGTCACCGACACGTTGACGTGCCAGACCAATATCTAAAGTCCAGTCCAGACCTAATGCATCGGCGCCGGTTTCAGCTTGTGCTTCCAACCACTGGCAACCGCCTTTACTAAACATAATAACCGGCACTTTACGGCCTTCGCTTTCACGATTTAAACCATCAATAATTTTTTGCATATAACGTAGTGAAAATTCTTTGTAATCACGGGTTGTGAGTACACCACCCCAGGTATCAAAAATCATCACAGCTTGTGCGCCATGTTCAATCTGAGCGTTGAGGTATTCAATAATGGTGTCTGCAAGCTTATCTAATAGTTGATGCATGAGTTGAGGCTGGTCATACAGCATACCTTTAACTTTGGCATAATCTTTCGAGCTGCTGCCTTCAACCATATACGTTGCCAGTGTCCAGGGGCTACCGGTAAAACCAATCAAAGGAACTCGACCATCGAGCTCACGACGAATCATACTAACTGCGGCCATCACGTAGCCTAGTTCTTCATCCATTGCAGGAGTAAAAAGTTTATCGATATCAGCTTTAGTGCGAAGTGGGCGTTTAAAACGAGGGCCTTCGCCTTCTGTAAAATATAAACCTAAACCCATTGCATCAGGCACGGTTAGAATATCGGAAAATAGAATCGCTGCATCAAGTGGAAAGCGATCCAGAGGTTGAATAGTCACTTCAGTGGCTAACTCGGGTGTTTTACATAACGTCATAAAGTCACCGGCTTTTGCTCGTGTGGCTTTATACTCAGGAAGATAACGACCTGCCTGGCGCATCATCCAGACGGGTGTCATATCTACAGGTTCTTTTAATAATGCACGTAAGAAACGATCGTTTTTTAATTCTGTCATTAGTTTATCTTTTAATTGTTATACTTCTAAATAGTCCAATATGCCTTCAGCTGCCTGACGACCTTCGTATACTGCGGTGACAACTAAATCCGAACCACGCACCATGTCACCACCCGAGAAAATTTTCGGGTTGGTTGTTTGATGTTTAAATTCTTGATTAAACGGTGCCTTAACGCGGCCACGTTCATCAGTTTCTAAATTGAAATCTTTAAACCAATCAGCAGGACTTGGACGGAAACCGAAAGCAATGATTACGGCGTCAGCCATAATAATTTCTTCTGAACCTTCTACCAGCACAGGACTGCGGCGACCATGTTCATCAGGTTCACCCAGTTCGGTTGTAATCACCTTTACACCTTCGACGCGACCATTACCAACAATTTCAATTGGCTGGCGATTCCACATAAAGTTAACGCCTTCTTCTTTTGCGTTGGCGACTTCTTTTTTAGAGCCTGGCATATTGGCTTCATCGCGACGATATGCACAAGTAACAGATGCTGCGCTTTGACGAATCGATGTACGATTACAATCCATTGCCGTATCACCACCACCTAAAACAACAACATGTTTGCCTTGCATATTGGTGTAGTCTGCAGCATCTTTTTCAAAGTTGTAGCAGTGATTAACATTAGAAATCAGGAAATCAAGTGCAGCATAAACACCAGGGTTATCTTCACCAGGGATGCCGGCTTTCATTGAATTATATGTACCCATGCCAAGGAAGACAGAATCATATTCATCAAGAATAGTTTGGAATGGAATGTCTTTACCCACTTCAACATTAAGTTTAAAAGTGATGCCCATTTCTTCAAAAATTTGGCGACGGTGTTGTATGACTTCTTTTTCAAGTTTGAATTCTGGAATACCAAACATGAGTAAGCCACCAATTTCCGGATGACGATCATAAACGGTAACGTTAACACCGTTACGAGTTAGTATGTCGGCACAACCTAAGCCGGCAGGGCCTGCACCAATGACTGCAACTTTTTTACCGCTGTCTTTAACCTTTGATAAGTCAGGACGCCAGCCTTGTTCAAAAGCAGTATCACTAATGTATTTTTCGATTGAACCGATTGTTACTGCACCAAAACCATCATTCAAAGTACAGGCACCTTCACACAAACGATCTTGCGGGCAAACACGACCACAAATTTCAGGAAGACTATTGGTTTGGTGGGATAATTCTGCGGCTTCTATAATATTGCCTTCCGCGATTAGTTTTAACCAGTTTGGAATGTAATTATGTACCGGACATTTCCATTCACAATAGGGATTACCGCACGCTAAACAACGGTCAGCTTGTTCTGCTGCTTTGGCTGCATCGAATGGAGCATAAATTTCACGGTATTCTTTTTTCCGTGACGCGGCATCTTTCTTTACCGGATCAATTCGGTTTACATGTAAAAACTGAAAATTATTTGCCATCTTTTATATTTTCTATTCGTTATAAGTTACTAAATTTAATTATGCTGCGGCGCTTTGTAAATCTGTTAATAAAGATTCCATACTTGCTGCTTTTGGCTTAACTAACCAGAAGTGACACAGGGCGTCTGCAAAGTTATCAAGAATATCCTGACCTCGCTGACTACCTGCCTCTTTCACGTGTTCTTCAATCACTTCACGTAAGTGAGAACGATAGGCTTCCATAGACTCAGTATCAATGCGTTCTATATCGATATCCTGATTTATTCGATTAGCGAAATGATTGTTTTCATCATAAACGTAAGCAAAACCGCCGGTCATGCCTGCGCCGAAGTTAACACCGGTGTCTCCCAGTACGGTAACAAGCCCGCCGGTCATATATTCACAACCATGGTCGCCAATACCTTCAACCACAACATGGGCACCGGAATTACGAACGCCAAAACGTTCACCCGCTAAACCAGAGGCAAAAAGTTTGCCACCCGTTGCACCGTATAAACAGGTGTTGCCAATAATTGTCGTTTCATAACTCTTGAACGCACTGCCTTTAGGTGGACGGATTGATATTTTACCGCCGGCCATGCCTTTACCAACATAATCGTTTGCATCGCCTTCAAGGTTCATGTGTAAACCACCCGCATTCCAGACACCAAAGCTTTGGCCTGCAGTACCTCTTAAGTTTAAGGTAATTGGAGCATCTTCCATGCCTAAGTTGCCATGACGTACAGCAATTTCACCCGATAAACGAGCACCAATTGAACGGTCAATATTTTCAACGTCATAGCTGAACTCACCACCGGTTTTATTTTCGATGGCACTGATAGCATCGCTCACCATTTTTTCGGCCAACACACCTTTATCAAAGGGTTCGTTTTTAGCTTCAACGCAGAACGTTGGTTTATCTTTTGCAACACCGGCATCAGATAACAGTGGTGATAAATCGAGTGCATTTTGTTTAGCTGTATTGCCGTCTAAAATTTCTAATAAATCTGTACGTCCAATAAGATCAGTCAGTTGTTTAATGCCTAAGGTAGCCATTAACTCGCGCACTTCCTGAGTGATAAATTTGAAATAGTTTGTCACCATCTCAACTTCACCAATGAAGTGTTTTTTACGCAAGATATCATCTTGTGTCGCAATACCGGTTGCACAGTTGTTTAAGTGGCAAATACGCAAGTATTTACAACCCATTGCAACCATAGGGCCAGTACCAAAACCAAAACTCTCTGCACCTAAAATAGCGGCTTTAATAACATCTAAACCTGTTTTTAAACCGCCATCTGTTTGTAAACGGACTTTACCGCGTAAATTATTTGCGCGTAGTATTTGGTGTGTTTCAGTTAAACCAAGTTCCCAGGGGCCACCAGCATATTTAACCGAGGTTAAAGGTGAAGCACCTGTACCACCGTCATAACCGGAGATAGTAATTAAATCAGCGTAGGCTTTTGCAACACCTGCTGCAATTGTTCCTACACCTGCTTCTGATACCAGTTTCACAGAAACTAAACCATCCGGATTAACCTGCTTTAAATCATATATAAGCTGCGCTAAATCTTCGATAGAATAAATATCGTGATGCGGCGGTGGTGAAATTAAAGAAACACCCGGTTTGCAATAACGTAATGACGCAATATAGTCGTTTACTTTATGACCTGGCAGTTGCCCACCTTCACCTGGTTTTGCACCTTGTGCCACTTTAATTTGCATCACTTCTGCGCTACGCAAGTAGGCGGGTGTTACACCAAAGCGACCTGAAGCAACTTGTTTAATTTTAGAGCGTTTATTGGTACCGTAGCGTTTAACATCTTCGCCACCTTCACCTGAGTTCGAACGACCACCTAATTCATTCATGGCTTGCGCTAGTGTTTCATGTGCTTCAGGTGATAATGCGCCTAATGACATCGCAGCTGAATCAAAGCGTTGTACGATACTATCAAACGGTTCAACTTCGCTTATATCGATCGCTTTAGCACCGTCACGGACTTTTAACAGATCACGTAATGAAATTGGTGCGCGGTTGTTAACTTGATCAGCATAGACTTTATAGTCTTCGTATTTACCGCTTTTAACAGCAACCTGTAATGACATAACAACGTCAGGATTGTAAGCATGATCTTCACCGTCATGAACGAATTTCAGTAATCCGCCTTGATCCATATTTTTACGTACATTCCAGGCAAGCTTACAGAGTATACGTTGCTCAGCTTCAATTTCTTCAAAGCGACTACCCTGTATACGGTTTGTTGTTCCTTTAAAACAAAAATCAACAACGTCCTGACTTAAGCCAACCGATTCAAAGAGTTGTGCACCACGATAGCTTGAGATGGTTGAAATACCCATCTTCGATGTAATTTTATATAAACCTTTATTAATGCCTTTGCGGAAGTTCTCATCTAATACTTTTGTATCAAAACCTGAAATCTCTTTTGTACGAATCATGTCACTTAAGCAGGCATAAGCAAGATACGGATAAACGGCAGTCGCACCGTAACCAATTAAAGTCGCAAAGTGATGCGGGTCACGCGCTGTTGCTGTTTCTAAAACGATGTTGGCATCACAACGAAGACCTTCATTAATCAAATGGTGATGTATAGCGCCGGTTGCAAGTAAGGCATGAACAGGACGAGTGTCTTCACTAATGTCTTTATCCGTTAAGATAATAATAACCTTGCCGGCTTTAACAGCAGCAGTGGCTTTGTTATTAATATCAACAAGTGCAGATTTTAAATCGACATCTTCAGGATAATTTAATGAAATAACTTCATTTGCATAATCACTATTGCTCTTGCCAAGATCCACTAATTTAGTGAACTTAGTGTGTGATAAAACAGGCGAGTTAACTAATAAACGGGATGCATGTTCTGGTGTTTCTTCAAACATATTTTTTTCACGGCCAAAACATGTTTCCAGTGACATCACAATTTGTTCACGGATTGGATCAATCGGTGGATTAGTGACTTGCGCAAATTGTTGGCGGAAGTAGTCAAATGGCGAACGTTCTTTGCGTGAAAGAACAGGGAACGGCGTATCGTCACCCATTGATCCAATCGCTTCCTGACCGTCTTCACCTAAAACACGTATGATCTGATCACGTTCTTCAAAACTGACCTGAAATAATTTTTGATACACATCTAGTGTATCAGCTTCCATTGCATCAGCACCGTTTTCAGCTTCAAGATGAGACTCAAGATGAATGGCATTTTCTGCCATCCATTTTTTGTATGGCTGTGCTGATTTTAAACGCTCATCAACCATTGCTGGTAAAATTAATTCACCGGTCTGAGTATCAACTGCCAGCATTTCGCCGGGTTTTAAACGACCTTTTTGAGCAACATCTTCAGGCGCGTATTGATAAACACCGATTTCAGAAGCAATGGTGATATGACGATCTTTAGTGATCATGTAACGTGCCGGACGTAATCCATTTCTGTCCATACTACATGCCGCGTGGCGGCCATCAGTGAGTACGACACCAGCTGGGCCATCCCAGGATTCCATGTGCATGGAGTTATATTCATAAAAAGCGCGTAAATCCGCATCCATATTGGCGACATTTTGCCAGGCTGGTGGAATCAACAAGCGCATCGCACGGAAAATACCCATGCCACCCGCGAGTAACGCTTCAAGCATGTTATCCATTGAGTTTGAATCTGAACCACTCATTGAAACGAGTGGGCGCACATCTTCCATTGGAATATGCGGGCTTTCAAATTTATGGCCACGTGCAACTGACCAGTTACGGTTACCCTGTATCGTATTAATTTCACCATTATGTGCTAAATAGCGGAAAGGCTGAGCCAGGCGCCATTGCGGCCACGTATTAGTTGAGAAGCGTTGGTGGAAAACAGCTAACGCCGTTTCGAAACTTTCATTATTTAAATCTTTATAAAAATCCGGCAAGTGCTGTGGCATAACCAGACCTTTGTAAGAAATGACTGATGATGACAGAGTGGGGATATAAAAAGCGTCATCATTATTTTCTAATGCCTTTTCTGTGCGACGGCGTGCAATATATAAGTGTCTTTCAAACGTTGTGCTGTCCATGCCATCAGCAGCATTAACAAAAATTTGTTCGATTTGTGGTAGTGATTTTAAGGCTTCTTCACCACAGGCATCTTTATTAATTGGAACAATTCGCCAACCAGCGATAGTAAGTCCTTCCTTACTAATTTCTGCTTCCAATTGCATGCGAGCTGTATCAGCTAATTTTTGATCGGTATTTAGGAAAACCATACCCACGGCATAGAGTTCAGACAGGTTGAAATTGAGATCAGAAGCAGCAGCTTTGAAGAAACTATCAGGTTTTTTCAGTAATAAACCACAACCATCACCGGTTTTTCCGTCTGCAGCAACTGCACCACGGTGAGTTAGGCGGGCAAGGGCATCAATTGAGGTTTTGAGTAACCAGTGGCTTGGTTTGCCATCCATTTGAGCCATGAGGCCAAAACCACAGTTATCACGTTCAAATTCAGGGCAATAAAGTCCCCCACTCATACCAGAATAATTTGTGTGTGTTGATTCAGGGTTGTGTGTATTTTTATCCACTATCTTCTTCACCGGGTAATCGTCTTAACGTATCTATATCGTAGGTAGTATCGCAGCCACTCAGAGCATTTCCTCTAATGGCAAATAGCCTAAATTCAGTCCATTTTATTGAAAATTCTCAGCGGGAACGCTGAGTGAAATGGCCAAGCAGTATACAGCGAGAGGCGATTTGCTTCAATCCAAAAGGAGAGGTTGGAGGAAGATTTGTTGATGAAATATTTGCTTGAAATATAGTAAGTGTTACTTAAATAAATCTTAAAAAACAATATGTTACATTGTTATGAAATATTGTTTGGGATTTTAAATTGACTAAGGTTGGCGCCTCGGACATGAGAATGGGGGAAACCAAATCAAGACGCGCGCTATTCGCCATCCCTGCCAGCTCGTCTGCCACATCCCTCGGTAACTGCTCCTGCGTTACTCTAACCTCTTGCATCCTTGCCGTCGTGTGGCAGATGGTCTTGATTTGGTTTCCCCCATTCTCATATCCTTATCTTGAGGATTTAATGTTGAACGCTTTGAATATTAATTAGTTAAGTTCGGCATGAATCGCACCAAAGCTTCGCGCCCACGGTTTTGCTTTTTGTACTGCTGCAGGAAGTTTACTAATGGCTTGTTTGGCCTTTGTGTAACCGGCGTAACTACCATGGACTAAAATATACCAGTCTTTACCATCACGGAGGCGATGAAAGTAAACCGCTTTGCCTTCTAATTGATAACGTTTGATAAAGGCTTGAATGGCTTTTTTATCCGTTTCGGCAGCAAGCTGTAATGTGTAATGACTTGGATCCTGGCTCCATAGCCAGCCTTCCTGATTATCTGTGGCAGGCGAAGAAATGACAGGCGTTTTAGCCGCTGTTGTTTTTACCGGGCTTGTTACAGACAAAGAGGGAAGAATACTTGCAAATGAACGCACCCACGGTTTAGTGATACCTTTAGGTAATTGTTTTACAGCAGACTGTGCGGCAGCTTTTGTTGGATAGTGATTATAGATTAAAGTAAACCAGTCTTTATTATCACGTTTAGTTTTAAAAATTGCTGCATCGGCAGTTAAAGAGAATTTCTTAAGATAAGTCGGTAAGGTATTTTTATTATATGTGCCTAAAAGTTGTAAGGTGAAATGGTTTTTATTTTGTTGTTTGATCCAGTTTTGTCCATATAAACCTGAACCATCTGTTTTTTGAGTTTGTAACGCGCCAGTTGATGGTTTACTCGTTGTTTTATTTTCTATAAGAATTTTAGGTTTAGCTTTTTCTTTGTTCGTTGCAACAACATCAAAACTAATTGTGTTTGATTCAATATTCAATAAAGGATCAATCACCGTGACGTCCCATGTGTCTGCCTGCATGCCCACATTGAGTATTAAATTCATGTAAGTGTCGCTGGTAATATTAACTTGTGTGTCTGCAAGGATTTTTTCTTTTCCTGTCCAGCTTACTTTTACTTTTTGTCGTTTATGAAAACCTGTACCACTGATAGAAATAATTTGTCGTTGTTTACTCGCAGGTATTGGGTTTGGATTGATCGATAATAATTTAAGTGTAGTTGAAGCTTTATTTATCGTGGTTGCTTTTTCAATTACTGGCTCAGTTTTTTCTTTAGGCTTTTCATTTAAGGCAAATTCAATTGTTTTTTGTTCAGCTGGTGATGTTTCCGCTATGATTTTTGTATCGGGTGTTATTGGCGCTAAGACAGGAGCTTCTGTCTTTTTTTCAATTTTTGTTTCAGTCGTTATTTCTGTTGGTTCTTCAAATAAACGATTAATATCATCCTGAAAAATTAAACCAGCAGCAATAAGTATTAATGCAAAACCACCGAGTAACAGATTACGTAAATTAAAAGGGCTGACTTTATTAATCAGTTCATTACTTAGTTCTGCTTCTTCTGGAGTAAAAGGTTCGCTGTCATCGAGTAAATTTTGATGTGCGTATTCATTTATCTTTGCGGGTATCCCAGCCGAGGCTTTAAAGATTTTGTGCACCAGTTTTGGAGTGAAAGGACTGGTGCCGTCAAGCCCGGCTACGGCTAAACGGTGACGTAAATATTCTGCTGTTTCGGATTCATCTAACGCAGGGATTTCCATGCCATGAGTTACTCGTTCTTTTAAAGAATGAATAGCGGGATCTTCGAGCATGGTTTCTATTTCTGGTTCGCAGAATAAAATAATTCGCAAAGCTGTTTGTTGATCTGAATGATGTTCTGCAAGATAAAGTAAAGCTTGTAACGCATCTTTTGGCAGTTCATGTGCATCATCTATAATTAAAATAGGGACGTAAGATGCCTGATGCATATAATCCAGTTGAGAACTTAAAACTTCATACAATGCGGAAGGGTCAAGAGGGGGTTCTGTAATATTAAAACCATGTGCAACTTGTTTTAATAACAGACTGGCATCCATCATAGTATGAGATTGAATCTCACATATCTGCCATTCTTCTGGTGCAGTATTGATAAAACGTTGTTTAAGACTGCTTTTACCAACGCCGCGTTCACCGGTAATGATGAGTAACAGGTTGCCGTATTGCGTATAGTGTTTTAGTAGTTCAAGGCGTTCTGTAAGCGCAGGATTTAAATATAAAAAACGATCGTCTTGTTGCGGGGAAAAGGGAGCTTCAGTTAAACCGTATGACGCAAGATAGGTCGGTTCAACATTACTAAGTTGGTCTATGTTATGTGGGTCATAAGTCATAAGTATTTTTCCCTAATATCATAACTCAGTTCGGTTGTTCTTGTCCTTGTAAAAATACAACCTTGAATCCACGTTTAAGTTGTGAATCACGTACTCGTAGTAAAGCATCCTGAGCCATTTCCAGATTTTCAAAATGGTCACGTTTGATCCGCCCGGAACGGCCTTGCTGACCCCATTCACGTATTAGCGTCCAGCCATCAAGCAGGTCTTCCAGTAATAATAACTGGTAATACCGGGATGGTTTATCTTCTAAAGCAGGAATTTGCATGTAGACGCGCATAAAGGTTCGTTTTTATCTCCGTTAAGTTAATTCTGTAGGATCAAATAGTCGTTTATATTCTTTAATTGCATAACGATCTGTCATGCCAGCAATATAATCCGCAACAATACGTGCCCGACCACTATCACTGTGTTTTTCTTCTTGTTTTTTTGCTTTGTCGCGATACTCCGGTGGCATAAGTCGAAGATCATTTAACAGGGCGTCAAAAAGTTCGCTGACTACATTGCCTGCTTTATGGCTCATTCTATAAACACGATAATGACGATATAAATTTTCTCTTAAAAAACGCTTTAACTCCAGATGCATCTCCAGCATAGGTTCACTAAAACTGATTAGGCTGCCATTGTATTGTCGAATATCTTCGATAGACTGAGGCTGAGCTTTTAATAGTTGTTGTGAGCTTTGGGCGATGAGATCTTTGATTTGCTCATCGATCATACGACGTACAATCTCATAAATTGTGCGCTTGTTATCAAGTTTTGGATAATCTTTTTCAACACGGCTATACAGTTCATCAAATAATTTAGTTTCACGTAACTGCTCGATGGTAATAAAACCTGAACGAAGACCATCATCAACATCGTGGCTGTTATACGCTATGGCATCAGCAAGATTTACCATTTGTGCTTCAATATTTGGTTGGGTTTTATTAATAAAACGTGCACCAATATCACCGAGTTGTTCTGCATTTTTTATTGAGCAGTGTTTTAAAATCCCTTCACGGCTTTCAAAGGTAAGATTGAGTCCATTAAAGGCGGCATATTTTTCTTCTAACTCGTCCACTACTCTTAATGACTGTAAGTTGTGTTCAAAGCCACCGTAGTTTTTCATGCAATCATTTAAGGCATCCTGACCGGTGTGACCAAAAGGGGTGTGTCCAAGATCATGAGCCAGAGCGATTGCTTCACTTAAGTCTTCATTAAGATGTAATGCGCGGGCTATCGTTCGACTCATTTGTGCCACTTCAATAGAATGCGTTAAGCGAGTACGAAATAAATCACCTTCATGATTTACAAAAACCTGGGTTTTATATTCAAGCCGTCGAAATGCGGTTGAATGAATGATGCGATCACGATCACGTTGAAATTCATTACGGTGTTTTGGAGTTTCTTCAGGGTAGCGGCGACCTAAAGATGATTCATTATTTGCTGCATAAGGTGCAAGATCTGGCATTCATTCTTTATCCTTTATTGACCATCGATTGAACGATGAGCTTCGATGGTTTCACGTAGTAAATTATGATCAAAGTTATTTGTCACAATAGCGTCGCCTAATTTTTTAAATAAAACAAAATTGATTTTGCCAGCACGTGCTTTTTTATCAACCATCATTAACTCAATAAAATGATCGTAGTCCATATGATGGGGTGCACGAGTAGGTAACATGGCCATATCAAGTAAGTTATCGACACGCTCAACATCACTTTCACTTATGTTCCCGAGTCGCATGGATAAATCAGCAGCCATTAACATGCCCGTTGCAACCGCTTCACCATGTAACCAGTTTCCATACCCTGTACTTGTTTCGATGGCATGACCAAAAGTATGTCCGAGATTAAGCAGTGCACGAACCCTATGTTCTTTTTCATCATCAGCCACAATTTTAGCTTTGCAACGGCAAGAAACTTCGATGGCATAGGAAAGTGCTTCCGGATCACGTTCTAATAATTTATGCATATTGTCTTCAAGCCATTTAGTAAAGGCCATATTACGAATAAGACCGTATTTAATAACTTCGGCAATACCGGCACTGAGCTGATTATCTTCTAATGTATTTAAGATATCAGAGTCAGCAATCACACAACGTGGCTGATGAAAGGCGCCAATCATGTTTTTACCTTTAGGGTGGTTAACACCTGTTTTACCACCAACCGATGAATCGACCTGAGCGAGTAGAGTGGTTGGGATTTGAATAAAGTTAACACCACGTTGGTAACTGGCAGCAGCAAAGCCGGTCATGTCCCCAATAACACCGCCTCCTAAGGCCACAAGTGTACAGGTGCGATCAAATTTTGCATCCAGCAGTGCACCATAAATCAAATTTAATTCATCTAAATTTTTATATTGTTCGCCATCAGGAAGAATAACGGTTTTTACATCATAAGCCGCAAAGGTTCGCTTTACTTTATCGAGGTAAAGCGGAGCAACGGTTACATTACTGACAATTAAAACCTGCGAGCCTTTAACATAAGGTTCGATAAGTTCGGGTTTTGTTAGTAAATCCTGACCAATGAAAATGGGATAGCTGCGTTCACCATTTTTGCCCAGTTCAACCTGCAATGTTTTCATCTTCGGGAAACTCAATATTGTTAATTAAAGGTTGATTATAAGTGAATCTGAAAAAAATGCAGAGGGCTTTTCGTATTAAGATTCTTGTAGTTTTTCCAGAATTTCTTTAATTGCCAAACGAACACTGTCTTTACCTGTATCGATAATAATATCTGCCGTTTCACGATAAAGTGGATCACGAATTTTTAGCAATTCTTCTAATTTTTCCTGAGGACTTTCGGTTTGTAGCAATGGTCGATTGCGATCTTTAGAGGTTCTCTCAAATAGAGTATTGATGTCGGCATAAAGATAGATGGTGATACCGCGGGACATGAGAAACTGGCGATTTTCTGTTTTTAAAATTGCCCCCCCACCCGTTGCTAAAACAATGCCCTTTTTTTGAGTTAATTCATCCAATATCGCAGTTTCACGTTTGCGAAAACCAGATTCACCCTCGATATCAAAAATATGCGTAACAGTTACACCAGTACGATTTTCTATTTCATGATCGCTATCGAAGAACTCAAGCGATAATTCATTGGCAATTTGGCGGCCAATAGTGGTTTTACCCGCCCCCATTAAACCGATAAGAAATATGTTTTGATTAGTTGCCATTAAGCTTTTTTATTTATAAGTAACGATAAGTGATGGCGTTCTGAGAGTAAACAGAAGGAGGTATGTTTCAACATACCTCCTGCATTCAGCTAAAAAAATTATTTTAAAGTTTTGCGTTATCTTTTAATAATTTCGGTGTTACAAAAATAAGCAATTCTGATTTGTTATTCTGTTCAAAGTTACTGCGGAATAAAAATCCAACTAAAGGTAAGTCACCAAAGAACGGAACACGTTGCACATTTTTTGCTTTAGTTTGTTCGTAAACACCACCAAGAACAATAGTTTCCCCATTATCTACTAACACATTAGTTGTAACAGATTGAGTTTTGATTGGTGGTACACCGGCTGTTATGTTTGCAAAATCTGGGCTATCTTTATTGACAGATAAATCCATAATAATTCTGTCATCAGGGGTAATTTGTGGTGTTACCTCAAGACTTAAAACTGCTTTCTTGAAGGAAATAGTTGCGGCACCACTTGATGACGCTTCTGCATAGGGAATTTCAGTACCCGTTTCAATTACAGCTTTAGATTGGTCTGATGTGATTACACGTGGGCTTGAAATAGTTTCTGATTTACCTTCAGTTTGTGCTGCAGAGAGTTCAAGGTCAATTAGGGTTCCAAAAGGTAATGTAGCAAGTGCTAAACCAATTTTCCCAGCTGAAGAAGCAAGAGTAGAAACAGGAAGATTTACATTATATAAAGTCGGGTATTCATATACCATTGTTTCTCGATTAGCTCTGTTAACACGAAGCCCCGTTACTGCTTCGTGACCACCGCCTATAACATTTACCTCACCGTTAGTACCAGTGGCAGATCGGGTATCTTTTACATTACTTACACCAAATCTTACGCCAAGCTCTTTACTAAAATCATTAGTAGCTAAAACAATGCGTGATTCAATTAATACCTGTCTAACAGGTATATCGAGTTGCTGAACTAATTCAGTGATAGCAGCAACATTTCTTGCTGTATCACGAACGAGTAGTTTGTTAGTACGGGTATCTACGCTAACACTACCACGTTCAGATAAAAGAGAATTGTCTTTAGTTTTAAGTAATGTTGTAAAGTCAGCGGCTTTAGCATAATTAACCTGAATACTGTCACTAATTAATGGTGCTTGAGCTTCAATTGTTTGATCTAATTTGGCTCTTGCTGCCACTTCTTCTGCAGGGGCTACTGAAATTACATTACCATCTTTCACCATTGCCAGCCCTTTGCTACGTAAGATAATGTCCAGGGCTTGATCCCAGGGAACATTTTTTAAACGTAATGTCACATTCCCGGTTACTGTGTCACTGGTGATAAGGTTAAGGTCAGTAAAGTCTGCAATAAGTTGTAACACCGCTCGAACTTCAATGTTTTGGAAGTTAAGAGATAACCGTTCACCTTTGAAAGCCAGTTTTTTCTTGCGTATTTCTGCAGCAGATTCTTTTACTATGGGTTTCACGTCAACAGTAAAGGAACTATCAGCTTGATAAGCAATTTGCTCAAATTCGCCTATTCCTGTTATTACAATTTTAACATTACCATTTTGATTAAAAGCATCAATCGTTTTTACCGGCGTACCAAAATCAATAACATCCAGACGACGTTCTAATTCACTGGAAATTGCACTATCTGAGACAGTAACAGTAATTTGTTCACCACGTGTTTTTAGGTCAACAGGTGTATTAGGGTCAGCTAAGTCGATAATGATACGACCTTCACCTTTTTCGCCACGTCTAAAGTCAATATTTTTAATGTTCTTGTCTGTGTTTGCAGCAGATCCAACAGCTGCACTTGATTTTGCTAAAACACGTTTTGATGGTGAGCCACCTAAAGTAACGACAACATCATTTCCGTCTACATAGGTATTATAAGTAACTAAACGTGATAAATTCAAAACAACACGCGTACGGCCACCTGCTTCAACAGCATTAATGCTACGCGCTACCCCGATTCCTATATTTTGTGAACGGCTAGGTAATTTTATTTTTGTATTTGGGAAGTCAAAAGCAATACGTGCCGGGCTATCTATGGTAAAACTGCCAGGCTCAGCTGCTAAACCTTCTAATGATATTCTGATTTGTACCTGATCACCTGGAAGTGATGAGTAATTAATTTCAGTAATGGCATTATCTTCTGCTGTTGCCAGTGTCGGCAGTGCGGCAAGCATTAAAAAGCTGACACTCATTAACACAGCCATATAGTGCTGTTGAAGATAAGAAGAAAGCTTAAATGTGTTATTTTTCATGGTGCATCTCCGTCACGGATTATTCTTCACTCAATTCGAGTGAGGCCTCGCGTTCAGTCCATCCACCAACGCCATTGGGGATGATTTCATTAAGAAGTATCGAGTCTTCAGTAATAGCCAAAATTTCGCCATAGTTTGAACCCATATGATTACCTGGCAGTACTCTATATATAACTGCGTCAGGGGCTGTAATCAGCGCCCATGTTTTGCCGTTCTTTTCAATGTTGCCAACAAATCTGAGTGAATCAAGACTATATTGTTCTAGTTCTTCACGTTTACGATTTAAATTAGGGTGTAACCCGGAATCCTGTATCTCAAGACTCGCTTCTTCTTGCGCAATAAAGGGAGTAAATGGATCGCGTAAATGACCAACCTGATATAAGTAGGTTTCATAAGGCGTAATTTCAGGTAAAGGTTTAATTCGACCTTTTGGTCGGGCTTTAACGCTAGTGACGTATTCCTGAAGATCACTGGTGTTATCGCTACTGCATGCAGTTAAAAATACAGGCAGGCATAAGCACAACACTTTCATTGCAGGTGTTATTGCAAAAGGTGCTGATTTTTTTGAATGTATTTTAATTTCATTCACCATACTATTAGTGCCTTGCTTTGATATTTCCACTAAAAAGTTATCTTTTTGGTTAGCGGCGTTTTTTACGTTTATTACGTTTACCAGATACTTCACTTTCATCGAGGTAACGGTATGTTTTTGCCGTGACATCCATGGTCAATAATCCTTTTTTACCTTTGCCACCTGTTATTGAAATATTTTCCAGAGTAACAATTCGTGGTAATGCTGCAATGCCACTGACAAATTCACCAAACTGGTGATAAGTACCCGTCATTTTTAATGTGATAGGGAGCTCTGCATAAAATTCGATATGCTTTTCAGCTAATGGTTTGAATAATTGAAACTCAATTCCACTTGCAAGACCGGTTTGTGAAATATCGACCAGTAAGTCTTCAACTTCGGTTTTACTCGGTAATTGGCGAATCATGGCTCCGAATGAATCTTCCATTTCAACCATTTGTGCTTTGTAGGCATCAAGGTTAGCGGCTTTCGCTTGCTTAAGTTCAAAATCACTTTTTAAGCGTTTTTCTTCGCTGGTGATGCGATCAAGATTTTCTTGTTGCGCTTGTATATCAACAAAATAACCCAGCGCCAGTACACCTACGGCTACAACAGCAACAAGTACACCCTTAATAGCTACTGGCCAGGAACCAATATTGCTTAAATCCAGATTGTTAAGATCGATGTCTGCCATAATAAACGTCTATTTTTTAGTTTCTGTTTTAGGTTGAGCTAATTGTTCTGCACGTAATATAAAATCACGACCGCCGCCTTTTTTTGCCTGACCTTTTTTCTGAATAATGTTGAGCTGAGGTTTCGTTAACCAAGGAGATGCATCAATATTTCTCATATAAGCCGAGACTCGCGCATTTGATTGGGCTATACCATTAATGGTCAAGTTCTTACCGACTTGCTTCAGACTTAAAATGTGTGCACCTTCAGGGATGACTTTCACCATTTCTTCAAAGAGGTGAACAATACCCGGGCGATTACGTTGTAATTGTTGAATGACTTCCATTCGTGCGAGTAGGCGTTTCTTTTCTTTAGCGATATTATTGATTTTACGAATTTGTTTTTCTACTGCAGTAATTTCATTTTTAAGAAAATTATTACGTGCTTCCTGTGCACTGATCATACGGTTATATTGCAGATGCACAGCAAGAATGATGAGTAACATCAAAATAACAGATAAGCCCAACATGGTGAGAAACTGACGAAGTTGCTCTTTACGTCGCTCTTCGCGCCATGGAAGTAAATTAATATGAGCCATTAATCAAAACTCCTCATCGCCAGACCGGCGGCAATCATTAATGCCGGTGCGTCATTACTTAAACTTTGAGCCTTAACCCGTGATGCTAGCGTCATATTGGTAAATGGGTTTGCTACCGAGGTATGTACGCCTAATTTATTCGCGATCATTTCATCGATACCCGGAATCATGGCGCTACCACCGGCAAGGACAATATGATCAACATTGTTGTATTGACTTGAGCCATAAAAGAACTGCAGAGAACGACTTACTTGTTGTGTCATGGCGTCTTTAAAGGGTTCGAGTACTTCAGGAATATAATTATCGGGTAGACCGCCCTGACGTTTTGCCATTCCGGCTTCTTCATAAGATAAGCCATAACGACGTTGAATTTCTTCGGTTAATTGCTTACCACCAAATACTTGTTCACGGGTATAAATCGTTTTGCGATCATGCATGACGTTTAAGGTTGTCATGGTTGCACCAATATCGATAACTGCAACGGTCTGGTCGATGCCTTGTTCAGGTAATTGTGGAATGAGTAAGGAAAAAGCATTTTCCATTGCGTAAGCTTCAACATCAACGATCTTTGCTTTAAGACCCGCAAGTTCAATCGCGGCAATACGGATATCAACATTTTCACTGCGCGATGCAGCGAGTAAAACATCAATTCTTTCAGGATCGTTTTCTGATGGGCCAATTACTTCAAAATCAAGATTTACTTCTTCAAGAGGATAAGGAATATATTGGTCTGCTTCGAGCTCAATTTGTTGCTCCATCTCATCTTCAGTCAGAGAAGCGGGCATGGCAATAATTTTGGTAATAACTGCAGAACCCGCTACGGCAACAGCCGCGAGCTTGGTGCGAGATGCTGAACGTTTAACGGCGCGTTTAATCGCTTCTCCGACTGCTTCAACATCGGCAATGTTTTTTTCAATGACGGAATTGGCAGGCAAAGGTTCAACGGCGTAACTTTCGACACGCATGCGATCACCGCTCTGCCCCAATTCAAGAAGTTTGATTGCGGTCGAGCTAATATCCAGTCCTAATACAACCGGTTGCTTCTGTTTGAATAAATCGCCAAGACCCATAGTTTTATCTCAATGCTTGCTTTATTTCTTAATTTTTATTTAAAGCTGTTTCTTAAGTTGCATGCTTTTTTCTTTATTTTGCATGTGCTTACAGTTGTTATTTATATAATACTTTAGGTTGTTGAGTCAACTATAGGACATCTAATGAAAAAACACAAATAGGCGTGACAGCTTTTCATTGAAGCCATATACTTTCCGCTTGTGTGAATGTATCGGTATTTTCACGCACAACCTTAATATAGTGTGGGTCTATGAAGTTATTTTTTAAGAAGTCTGTCACATATCTTGTGATTTTGATGGCAATTGGCGGAATATTGGCAGGTTTATTCATTGGCGGGGCTTATTTATACCTTTCTCCACGTTTGCCCGGCATAGAAACCCTAAAAGATGTGAAATTACAGGTTCCTTTGCGTGTTTACGCTAAAAGCGGTGAATTGATCGCTGAATTTGGTGAAATGAAGCGTAAACCGCTGAATTATGAGCAATTTCCCAAACAATTGGTGAATGCGGTGCTTGCCGCAGAAGATGATCGCTTTTTTGAGCACCCGGGTGTTGATTATCAGGGGATTATACGTGCAGTTGTTCATTTAATTCGTACCGGTAAAAAAGGGCAAGGTGGTAGTACTATTACCATGCAGGTGGCGAGAAACTTTTTCCTTAGTCGTGAAAAAACATACTTGCGTAAACTCAATGAAATTTTTCTCGCCTTTAAAATTGAAGGTTTTTTAACCAAAGAAGAAATCCTCGCACTCTATTTAAATAAAATATATCTGGGTAAGCGGGCGTATGGTTTTTCTGCCGCCGCTCAGGTTTACTATGGCAAAGAACTCGATCAGTTAAGTGTGGCAGAATTTGCCATGGTGGCAGGGCTTCCAAAAGCACCCTCAAGTTACAATCCTGTTAATAACCCCCAACGTGCACTGCTTCGTCGTAATTATGTATTAGGACGTATGCGTGCTTTAAATTTTATTGATGAAGACGTTTATCAGGCCGCACTTGTTGCAGATGATTTGGCGCTAGTACATGGACAGGATATTGAACTTGAAGCACCTTACATTGCAGAAATGGTGCGGACCGAAATGGTCGCACGCTATGGTACAGCAGCCTATACCGGTGGATATAAGGTATATACGACTGTTGATGCAGCTCGCCAGCGAGCAGCTAACAAAGCGCTACGTAATGCGTTGCTTGGTTACGATCGCCGACATGGATACCGTGGTCATATCGGCTTTTTTGATTTAAATTCAGCTGAAGAAAAGAAAGAAGAAGAGAAGAAAATTGAAGAAGCTAAATTAGAATATAGTTCTTTGCTTGACACGGATGAGAATACGCCGGCAGCAAAAATTGAAATTCCGCAACTTGATGAGTTTGCAATATGGCGTAAAGAGTTAAATAAAATTTCTAACTATGGCAGCCTCATACCCTCACTCGTTTTTCAGGTTAATGAAAAAGAGGCTTATGCTTACACGGCAGATAACAAAGTTGTGTATTTACCCTGGGAACATATTGAATGGGCGCGAACCTATATTGATGATAATAATGTTGAAGCGAAGTTAACTTCAGCACATGAACGTTTAAAAGAAGGGGATATTATTTACACAGTACCTTCAGCAAAACCAGGCTGTAGCTGGTTGGCACAAAAACCCACTGTTAGTGGTGCCCTGGTTGCTTTGGCTCCTGAAGATGGCGCAATTGAAGCGCTTAATGGTGGTTTTGATTATTATTCAGGGAGTAAGTTTAATCGGGCTACTCAGGCGTTACGTCAGCCTGGTTCAAGTTTTAAACCGTTTATATATACCGCAGCACTTGATAAAGGCTATACCGCGGCCAGTATTATTGCAGATGCGCCGGTCGTATTTGATGCGCCGGGTTTAGAAGATACCTGGCGTCCGGAAAATTACAGTGGGCACTTTTATGGCGACACACGCCTACGCGTTGCATTAATTAAATCACGTAATTTAGTGTCTATTCGTTTATTGCGTGACATTGGTATTGGTTATGCGATTCGTTATATTAAACGTTTTGGTTTTACAAAAAAAATGTTACCTCGAAATTTATCGCTTGCTTTAGGGAGTGGCTCTTTAACACCCTATGATTTAGCAAATGGTTATGCTGTTTTTGCTAACGGCGGTTATCGCGTAAAACCTTATTTAATCGATTATATCGTTGGTGCTAAAAATAAAATTATGTTTCTTGCACAGCCAGAACGTGTCTGCCGGGTCTGTCGAAAAGATGAAGTCATTGCAAACAAAGATGGTGCAAAAGACCAAGATGAAAAGGCGGATGGAGAAACAACTAAAAAAGAAGATGTTGCCGTTGCATTACCTGCTCTGCCTGAAGACTTAAGTGAATCTTTTCTTTCTTTAATGGATGAAGAAGAACGCCTGCAAGTACAGCAAGGCCCTATTCAGCCTAAATTGGCAGAACAAATTTTATCGCCACAAACTGCATTTTTAATTAACACAATGATGCGGGATGTTATTCTTCGGGGAACGGGTCGACGTGCTCTGGTCATTGGTCGTAAAGACCTTGCAGGTAAAACAGGAACAACCAATGATCAACGAGATGCCTGGTTTACCGGTTTTAATGCAGATTTAGCGACCATTGCCTGGGTCGGCTTCGATGAAGCGAGACCGCTGGGTGAACGGGAAACAGGGGCTCGAGCAGCATTACCTATGTGGGTAGACTTTATGCGTGATTCATTAAAAGGTGTTGAAGAAAAAGAGCTTGAGCAGCCACCAGGTTTAGTATCAGTCAGGATTGACCCAAAAACAGGAAAGTTGGCTAATTCAACAACTCAAAATGCGATTTTTGAATTTTTTCTGGCAGACCAGGTACCGACAGAACAAACAGAAGATAGGGTTGAAGGCAGGCAGCTTGAAAATACGCCAGCTGGAAATAGACCGGCTGATATAACAGAAGATATTTTTTAATAATTCGTAGTATTTATAGCATGTAAAGGTTTATATGTCGCAACGTGATCGTACCCAAATGCGTCAGAGGCTGGCGCAGAAAACGGCACAAATATTACTTGAGAGTGGTGTAAGGGATTTTTATGCGGCGAAACAAAAAGCCGCTCATCAATTAGGTGCAACAGATACTAAAAGTTTACCAACTAATTCTGAAATTGAATTAGCATTAAGTGAATACCAGCGACTCTTCCATGCTACTACTCAACCAGAACACCTGAGTCATTTACGTGAAATCGCCATTGAAGCAATGCAATTTTTTAAAGCATTTAACCCGCGCTTAGTTGAGAGTGTTTTGAGTGGAACTGCAGATAAACATTCTGTTATAAAACTGCATGTTTTTGCAGATACGGTTGAAAGTGTCGGTTTTTATTTACACGATAATAAAATCCCAAATAAACTTGGAGAATGTCGTTTAAAAATTACAACAGAACAATTCCAAAGTTGTTCAACTTATGCGTTTATTGTTAATGATGTGCAAATTGAACTGGTTGTGTTTTTAGCAAAACAAAAACAAATTCCGTTAAGTCCGATTGACGGCAAACCAATGAAACGGGCGGACATAACAGAAGTCGAGTTATTGTTAAATCAGCAAGAATAAACTAACGTTCGAGTAATTATTAACGATCTTTAGCAACCCCCGTGTCAACTGCCGCTTCGGCAACAGCCTTAGGAACATAATCCTGTAAGCGCGGATCAAATGGTTTTGGAATAATATAATCTTTACCAAACTCAAGTTTATCAACACCATATGCATCTACTACACTTTGTGGTGCCGGTTCTTTTGTTAAAGCCGCAAGTGCTTTAACGGCCGCGATTTGCATTTCAGTATTAATACAGGTTGCTCTTACATCTAGCGCGCCACGGAAAATAAAAGGAAAACCTAAAACATTATTGACCTGATTAGGATAATCACTTCGTCCAGTTGCTAAAATAATATCATCACGTGTTTTGATTGCGAGCTCAGGATTAATTTCCGGATCAGGATTTGATAAGGCAAATACAATCGGGTTAGCGGTCATAGTTTTAAGCATTCCAGGTTTTAAAAGGTTAGGGCCTGATACACCGATGAAAACATCTGCACCGCACATTGCATCAGCTAATGTGCGGCGTGACGATTCACGTGAAAATTCCTGTTTATATTTATTTACTTCTTCACGACCGTTATAAACAACACCTTTACGATCAACTAAATATATTTTTCGAGCGCCCAAATTTTTTAACATGCGCATTGCCGCAATACCCGCAGCACCTGCACCGAGGCAGACGATATGCGCTTTTTCAATTTCACGGCCACTTATTTCTAATGCGTTTAATAACCCAGCTGCAATGATAATGGCCGTACCATGCTGGTCGTCATGAAAAACAGGAATATTAAGTTGTTCTTTAAGCGCTTTTTCTATCTCAAAACATCTCGGTGCGGCAATATCTTCTAAATTTATTCCACCAAAAGTAGGAGAGATATTTTTTACTGTTTTAACAAAGTCTTCAACTGAATCAGCATCAACCTCAATATCCATTACATCAATGTTGGCAAACTTTTTAAACAAAACCGCTTTACCTTCCATTACAGGTTTGCTGGCAAGTGCGCCAACATTACCTAAACCTAAGACAGCAGTGCCATCGGTAATAACCGCAACTAAATTTCCTTTGTTGGTATATTGATAGGCCGCTTCAGGATCATCTGCGATAGCTCGTACTGGTGCAGCAACACCCGGTGTATAAGCGAGGCTAAGTTCTTCATGAGTATCACAGAGTTTAGTTAATGCAGTTGCTGTTTTCCCTGCAACGGGATGAGCATGATAATCGAGAGCAGCTTTTTTGAGTTCTTCTGCAGAGAGTTTTTTATCGGCCATGTTTTACTCTTAAGTTAAAAAAACTTTAATATCAAAGTATTCATTGAATGAGGATGAAAGCGATTCAGTAAGGCATTGGAACAGAGAGTGTTAAATTACGACCGTCTGTTTCAGTAGCGATGGATTCCTTTTTATTTACTTAAACGTATATTTTTACTTTTTAAGCTGGTAAAAAGTAAAGTGTAACAGCTGAACAACATCTAGTCAGTGTTTTGTACGTGTAGTGACGCAGGATGATGTATTGTCATACGTTGCTCACCCTTTACTTCATATATCCATCCTCGAGCAATGAGTTGGTGATGCAGCAAATTTTTTGGATGATATTTAAAGTATGGCAACTCTTTTTTTAGAATGCGTAAAGCAAATTTAGCGCCTTCTTTTGAGTTAAGGTTTAACCAAAATGAAGAGCGGCTTTCACCAATACGATCGACGGTTCCGCTCACTTGATGGAATCCACGTACAGTTTTGTTGAGCGCTGCAACATCAATCACACGGCTATAAGTGTGATTCCATATGCCACGTTTTAATTTTTGAGCTTTGTGTTCAGCCTTTTGATAACAGTTCAGAAGCTGAATGTTTGGAGGAATGGCAATGGTAAATCCCATGCCATTTCTTATTAGATTAGCTGTTATATTTTCATTTTTCATTGTAAAAATATGTGCAAGAAAACGTTTGTAACGATCATGTTTTTCTTTCCCAAAAACAATTTTTACCTGATTGTTATTGTCTTTAATGATCTGCTGAAGCTGGTTTTTAGCAGTCTGATAAAAAGGCTCATCTTTATTGCCGTCAAGTCCTCGTTCAGGTGTATTGATGCCGATTAGTCGAAGTTTACGTCCATCGAGCAAGCGAATGGTATCGCCATCGTAAACATAATCGACTTTAGCGGTTTCGTGAAATTGGGTCACAGCGCAGTTATCTGCAAAAAGTGGTGAGGTAAATAGTAGCAGTGTTATAAATGCAAAAAGCGTCCAACTGGACGCTTTTTGTTTTATATACAAAGGGTAAAGCATAACAAATTATTTTTTGCCGTACTTTTGGTTGAACTTGTCAACACGTCCCGCAGTATCAAGTAATTTTTGTTTACCAGTGAAGAAGGGGTGGCATTGTGAGCAAACTTCAATTGTTTGATCTTTACAACTCGCTGAGCGTGTTTTAAAAACGCTGCCACAACTGCATGTTACTGTAATTTCTTCGTAGGCTGGGTGGATATCAGCTTTCATTTTAAAGACCTCTAGTTTAATCAGAGCATCGCCATCTGTTTAAGAATTCCCTAAATCAGCACCATGCACATTATTGGACGGGCGATCATACGGAAAAGGCCACGCTACAGCAAGCTCTATTCGAGGTTAAGGAGGTGATTTTTTTTATTTACCGGGAAGGGGATGATATTTGCCTGTGATATTGGTGTTTCTGATGTTAAATTATTATCTGCCTGAGCTTGTAGAAGTGCGGCGAGGTGCTCAAAGGTTTCCCACATCAGCTCTGAAATAGCGATACAGGCGGCTGCGGCAGAATCTTTATGTTGGTTTCGAATAGCATCAATTTGCCACTGTAAACCACGTAAACGTTGCCTGCGCTGTCCGGTTGTTCTCTCAATAATTGCTGATATTTTATCCTGACGTAATTGTTCGAATTTTTGTGGATCAGTGGAAGCCAGCGTGACCCAATGTTCAAAATCAATGTCGTTGATTGAATGTCCAGACATAAGATGCTTCCTAAATTACAACACTATTTAAGCTTAGCCATTTCATACCAACAAAACAGAAAAAATGACTTATTTTTGTCTGATTTGTGATTTAACCTTTACTATACATGGTCTTAGCATGTTGGATTTTTGCTGTTTTGTCAAAAGACACATAGATTGTCTAGAGATTACCTAGTGTGTGTGATTTATCTTCTTAAGAGAAAAAGAAAAATTAAAGAGAGGATTTTAGGATAAAAAAAAGGGGTAATGCTTAATTACCCCTTTGATTATAGATATTAACGGAATGACTTTTTTTGAGCCTATTTCTTCCTGTTTTTGCTTATTTTCTCATGGAATCGAAGAAATCATTATTTGTTTTGCTGGCTTTTAAACGGTCATGTAAGAATTCCATTGAACCAATTTCATCCATATCGTGGACGACTTTGCGTAAAATCCACATTTTTTGCAGTTCGTCAGGTTTAGTCAATAATTCTTCACGACGCGTACCGGAACGATTGATGTTAATCGCCGGGTAGAGGCGTTTTTCTGCAATCTTGCGATCCAGATGGATTTCCATGTTACCAGTACCCTTAAATTCTTCGTAAATAACGTCATCCATACGAGAACCTGTTTCAACCAGTGCTGTTGCAATAATAGTCAGCGAGCCACCTTCTTCAACATTACGTGCTGCACCAAAGAAACGTTTTGGACGGTGTAATGCATTGGCATCCACGCCACCAGTCAGGACTTTGCCTGATGAAGGAATGACCGTGTTATACGCACGGGCGAGACGGGTAATCGAATCAAGCAATATGACCACGTCTTTTTTATGCTCAACTAAACGTTTTGCTTTTTCAATGACCATTTCAGCTACCTGAACATGACGGCTTGCTGGCTCATCAAAGGTGGATGAAACCACTTCGCCGCGAACAGAGCGTGACATTTCAGTTACTTCTTCAGGACGTTCATCAATCAACAGGACGATAAGGTGGCAATCTGGATTGTTGTGCGAAATGGCATGAGCAATATCATGCAACATCATTGTTTTACCTGCTTTTGGCGGTGAAACTATGAGGCCACGTTGACCTTTGCCGATAGGGGCGGTGAGATCGATAACACGCGCCGTCATATCTTCAGTACTGCCATTACCGACTTCGAGTGTAAGACGCTCATTAGGGTGCAGAGGGGTTAGATTTTCAAATAAAACTTTGTGTTTAGCATTTTCAGGAGAGTCAAAATTAATCTCGTTGACCTTCAGCAAAGCGAAATAACGTTCGCCATCTTTAGGTGGGCGAATTTTTCCGGCGACGGTGTCACCTGTGCGTAAATTAAAACGTCGAATCTGGCTTGGAGAAACATAAATATCATCGGGACCGGCAAGGTATGAACTGTCCGCCGAACGCAAGAAACCAAAACCATCCTGGAGTATTTCCAGAACACCATCGCCAGAAATATCCTCACCACTTTTAGCGTGGGATTTTAAAATGGAGAAAATAATATCTTGTTTACGGGAGCGGGAAAGGTTATCGATACCCATGTCAGACGCAATTTTTATGAGAGCAGGTACAGGGTTTTGTTTAAGTTCAGATAGGTTCATATTTGAAGGTTTCTTTAGTTTCTTTAGATTGAGTTCGTATACGACACGGAGTTGCACGAAGGCGGAATTATGGCGTACTGATTTTTAAATTTATTTTTGAAGTTTTTTTGAGATTTTATCGCTTCAGATTTAGCATGAAAAGCAATGAATTAGTTTTGAAATTAATTGTAAATGAACAATAACACTAAAATTGAAAAACGTCCAGCCCTGAGTCTTGAAGATTGAGCTGAACGGCTTTGAGCTTACGGGTTTACAGATTACTGTCGATGAAAGCCGCAAGCTGAGATTTTGAAACAGCACCGACCTTAGTCGCTTCAACATTACCATTTTTGAAAATCATTAATGTTGGGATACCACGAATACCAAATTTAGGTGGTGTCGCAGGGTTTTCATCAATGTTTAGTTTAGTAATTTTAAGTTTGCCTGCATATTCTTCAGCAATTTCATCAAGAATAGGGGCAATCATTTTACAAGGGCCACACCAGTCTGCCCAATAATCAACTAAAACGGGACCTTCGGCATTTACAACTTCTGCATCAAAAGTATCATCTGTGGCGTATACGATCTTGTCGCTCAATGTAGTGTCTCCTGTGACTTACTGTGTTTTTATTGTAGTCGTTATTGAAAAAAAACTATACCTCCATTTGAGCTTAAGCGGGTGTTTATTTCAAGTCTAATCTTGACAATATCTGTTATGCTACGCCCCATGAGTGAACAACATTTAACCACAACAAAATTTTCCAGCTTTGATTTGCCTGCAGAAGTACTGCAAGGTGTTGAAGAATCAGGCTTTTCGTATTGCACACCGATTCAGGCAGAGACTTTACCCTTTGCCTTACAAGGCCGAGACATTGCCGGACAGGCGCAAACGGGTACCGGTAAAACTGCTGCCTTTTTATTAGGCGCCTATGCGCACCTGTTAAAAACCCCTGCACCTGATACGCGAAAAAAGAATCAACCGCGTTGCATTATTCTCGCGCCTACACGAGAGCTTGCTGTACAAATTCATAAAGATGCCGAAATGCTGGGTAAACATACCGGTTTAAAGCATGTTGCTGTATTTGGTGGTACAGGCTATGACACACAAAAACAAGCCATTATAGATGGTGTTGATTTATTAATCGGTACACCCGGTCGAATTATTGATTACTTCAAACAAGGCGTATACGACCTAAAACAAATTCAGGTTTTAATCTTAGACGAAGCTGATCGCATGTTTGATTTGGGATTCATTGATGATATTCGTTATTTAATCCGTCGCATGCCCGATGCAGATAAGCGTTTAAGCATGTTATTTTCAGCTACCTTGTCACATCGCGTGAGTGAGTTGGCTTACGATCATATGAATGATCCACAAGAAGTGTTGATTAAGTCTGAAAATGTTACCGCAGACCGTGTTACTCAATCGGTCTATTACCCTGCAATGGATGAAAAAATTCCATTGCTACTAGGATTGCTTAATAGTCGGGATGATCAACGTATCGTTATTTTCATCAATACTAAACGTGTAGCAGAACGCATTGACGCCTACTTTAAAACTAATGACATTAACGGTGCGATGTTATCAGGCGATGTTCCGCAAAATAAACGATTACGTATTATGGAAGATTTTACCGCAGGAAAAACTCGCGCACTAGTGGCAACCGATGTTGCTGCACGTGGTTTGCACGTTGAAGATGTCAGTTTAGTTATTAACTTTGACTTACCGAATGATGCGGAAGATTACGTGCACCGTATTGGACGTACTGCTCGTGCTGGTGCAAGTGGTGCAGCAATTAATTTTGCTTGTGAAGATTACGCAATGTCATTGCCAGACATTGAAAAATATATCGGACACAAGATTGAAGTTTCAAAAATCACCAATGAAATGCTGGTAAAGCCGAATGCGCCGGCTAGAATTGAGCGCAGAAGTAAGAAAAAGACACACCATAAAAATGCCGGTCAAGGAAATAAACCTCTTCATAAAAGTGGTAAGCCGCACCATCACAAAAGTGATAAGGCAAAGCATGAACCGGCTCAAAAAAGCGAGCAAACACACTCTCGTAAAAAAGCAGCTAAGAAAAACAGTACAAAATATAAAAATGACAATTCAAATGCAGTTCAGGATAAAGTACAAAAACCATTAGAAAATAAAAAAACGGGTTTTGTTACAAGTGTCATTCAAATGCTAACAGGTATATTTAATCGAACTTAGAAAAATCACTATGTTAAAAATTTTACCATAAGTGTTTAATATTTTTAATTATGTCTGCAACTAAAAAACCTATCCGAATTTTAGTCATTAGAGCTGGCCAGCTTGGTGATACCGTTTTTTCTACAAGTATCATAAAGCCTTTGCTTCATCATTTTGGTGAAAACGCGATCATTGATTGGGTCGCTAAATCTGGAATGGGAAATATTTTTGAAAAAGATCCGAGAATAAATCGTGTCTTTAATATGAAAAGACGAAAAACGCCTTTTTTTATTAACTTTGTTAAACAGCAAATTATTTTTTCAGCACTTTCAAACCCATACGATTACATTATTAATTTGGAACTTGGTTCTATGTTTAATAGTGTGGTGCGATTAACGCATGCAAAGCATAAAATTGGTATGCCGTATTGTCATTTCACTGAACCGGCTGAGACGCATGCGGTAGAAAACCTTCACCTTATTTATAAATCATTTTTGAATGATGCTGATATGGTGTTTGCTCAACCCTCTTTAATTGGTTCTACTCTTGCCGAGTTAAAAGAAAAATTTAGTTTACCTGAACAATATATCGTACTTTCTCCCAGCAACAGTCATCACGATAAAAAGTCATCAATTAATTTACGTGCATGGCCTGTTGAGCATTGGAAAATTTTTTTTAAATTATTAGAAAAAAATAATATAAAAGCAGTGATGATCGGTGCCGAATCTGAACGTGCGTTTTTTAATAAGCTAGAGCCATTGCCTGATAATATTATTTCACTGGTAGGCAAAACAAGTTTTGCAGATCTTGTTGGTTTAATTAATGTGGCGAAGAGTCTTGTGGTAACAGATACCGGCCCCGCACATATTGCTGCGGCAGTGGATACACCCGTGTATGCACTTATAGGACCAACGAATTATAAACGTACCGGGCCTTATAAAACTAATTCTAACGAAGTCATTATATTAACGAGTAACGCGGACTGCAGTCCTTGTTACCATACCGAAAAAATGTTCACTTGCACCGATAATAAATGCATGTCTGGAATTATGCCTGCTGATGTAATGGCCTCTATTTTATCCGAAATATAAAAATTTTTTAGTTTACTTCATACCTTTTGCATGGCGCCAGAGCTGAAAGGTGGGGTATTTTTTATACGCACCGGTTAGTACATAGTTTAAGACACCACGTAAGCGGTAAAACCAGACAACTGATTCTATTCGGATTATTTCTTTTCCAGCTTCATCAAAAAATAGTATTGTTGGAGTGTAGTTAATGTTCAGTTGTTCAGCCCATTTTTTGGCGGTTGTTTTTTCCCCTTCTGGCGTAATTAAAGGTTGTTCGCTATTTACATCGATCTGTATGGCTTCGAGTTTTAATAATTGAGTTTCAATTTCCGGTCTTGTTAACGGACCACCATGCAAGACATCACAGGCATGACAGCGTTTACGTTCAAAGACAACCATGAGAGGTTGTTCTGCTTTTATTTTGTTGCGACCAAGTAAATACGGTGGTGAGTTAAATAAATCATCGGAATTAAGTTCGTCTTTTCCAAAATTAAGGGCGGACTCAGCTCTTGCCATATAATTTCTAAACTGTTCTTTTAAGTAATGCTTATCAGCAACATATTCTAATGCGGCACGAAATTGGTAGGGTGGTCGATAACCACGTAGACGTAAAACTTCCTGACCTTTTGTATTATAAAAAAGGATAGACGGTGTGAAGTTGGTTTTTTTAAGAGCAGAAAACGTTTTTTCCGTATATGTTTTACCATCAATATCGAGCACGGGGCGTTGACCTTTTACATTGATCGCAATGACATCAAAGTTTTTTTGTGTATATTTAACAATGTCTTCCTGGCCCCAGTTTTTTTCTAAATGTGCCTTACAATAGGGACAATACTCTTGTTCAAAATAAATAATTAAACCTTTTTTATTATTTTTTTTGGCTTCATTTATATCCTCTTTTATTTCAAGAAAACTAAGTTTGAACCAGTTAGGAAGAATAAGCGGTTCTTCGAGAGGTTTATCATCAAAACTAATTGCATCACTTGTGGCATAGCAAATTGAGATACTACTAAAAGCCAATAATACAATAGAAAAATAGTTTTTTAATTTCAAATAATTATTCATTCGGATTCTGACATGGACGTTGAAAGTAACACGTTAACACACAGGTACTTGCCGTTAATAACCAGAACAGAAAGAACCCAATGGTATAACCACCTAAGCGGCTGACGTGCTCAAAACCGCCTAACGCCATTAATAACTGTGGATCAAAGGCGGTGAAAAATAAAATAGTTGCTAATCCTGATGTTAGAAAAGATGGCCAAAGTACAGCTATGACTTTTTGAGTAGTAGGGATATTTTGTTGTGATGTCGTCATTTATATATCTCCTTTTTGTTATTATTTTGAATTTAATTTCCATTGTACCTGGTTTGGGAATTTTACCCGCCCATTTATGCGCCAGTTTTTTTCTTCAGGTTCTAAAATTGTTATCCAGCTACCACTTATCACTTTATGAATTCGACCTGTGTAATTTTTTTTGTCGGGAGACAGAAAAAGGGTAACTGTTTGATCCTGTTTTGCACGTGTCGCGTGCGCGAGTTGTAAAATTAATCGTTGTGGCGGTTCAGGTAATTTACCTGTTAAATTAAGCGTGATGGTTTGAGTTAATTCATCCCAGTTGGCGTTAGCAGATAAATTTAATGTGTGTGCTTTTTGTTTTAACTCCAGGGTCTGATTTATGGCTAAGCCAGCTTTGTAATAGTTATCATTCACTAAGCCATCATCAGATTGTACGGCAAGGATAAGGGTGGCAATGCCTGCAATGACTGCTGTTGCAGGGAAAAAAATAAGAAACCATGGCCAGAATTGTTTGTACCAGTCTGGTTCCTGATTGGGTGTTGTCATATTTGTCATTAGTAAAACCTTATTTTTAAAACGCGATGAAGATTACTGACTTAAGGGACCAATGAATCGTGCTTTTTCAGTAACCGCCAGATCTGGCTGATCGATCGCCTTTAAGTAAAAATTAACATTGCTGCTTGTTTTTGACAAATTGACAGGATCAATTTGAATTCGTACAGCAAGGTTAACGACTTCGCCAGACTTAATTTTTATTTCAGATTCAGGTTTAATAAAGCTCATGTCTTTTAAACCATCAACATGTAATTGATATTTATGATCTTTTGTGTCCATATTGATCAGTTTTAAGGTGTAAATATTTTCAACCAGACCATCAACCGTTTCACGGTATAAGGCATTTCGATCACGAATAATATCCATTTCAAGAGGAATACGTGTCGCAATACTATAAAGAAGCGTTAATGAAATAATCATTAATAATGAGGCATAAATAATAATACGTGGCCGTAATAAATGCGTTGTCTTACCATCAATGCGGTTTTGTGTGGTGTAGCGTACTAAACCTTTTTCATAACCCATTTTATCCATGACGTCATCACATACATCCACACAGGCAGCACAACCAATGCACTGGTATTGCAAGCCATCACGAATATCTATTCCTGTCGGGCAAACCTGAGCACATAAGGTGCAGTCGACACAGTCGCCTAGTCCGGCTTCTTTAGGATCAACACTTTTCTTACGTGCGCCACGTGATTCACCACGTTTATCATCGTAAGAAATAATAAGTGTATCTTTATCAAACATCGCACTTTGGAAGCGTGCATAGGGACACATGTAAATGCACACTTGTTCCCGCATCCAGCCGGCATTACCGTATGTTGCGAAGCCATAAAAAATAATCCAGAACGTTTCCCATGGTCCGAGTGTAAATTGAGCGACAGCATGACCAAGATCGATAATAGGCGTGAAGTAACCGACAAAAGTAAACCCTGTCCAGGCAGAGAGTGTGAGCCAAAAAAAATGTTTCAGTACTTTTAGGTATAACTTGTGTGAACTCATAGAGGCTTTATCAAGTTTAATTTGCTGGTTACGCGAACCTTCAACCTTGCGTTCTATCCACAAAAATAATTCAGTCCAGACAGTTTGCGGACAGGCATAGCCACACCATAGGCGGCCCGCCAGTGCAGTAAAGAAAAACAGGGAAAGCGCAGCAATAATTAATAGTGCGGCAAGATAAAAGAAATCTTGTGGCCAGAAAGTTAAACCAAAGATATAAAATTTACGTGCTGGCAAGTCAAATAAAACCGCCTGATGGTTATCCCAGCGAAGCCAGGGTACTAAGTAATAGCCGCCAAGCAAAAGAAAAACACCGGTAACACGTAAACTGGCAAACCAGCCAGTTACTTTTCGAGGATATACTTTTTGGTGTTTTGCGTAAAACTCGTCAGAATTTTCTACAGCACTGTTTAAATCAGGAGAATCTTTTTTCATTGAGATATCTTTATAGGTAAATGTAAACAGCTAATAAAATAGTGATGTATTTTATTAAATGTCCGGTATAAAAAAACCAGTTAGTACTCATCTATTAATATAGCAGTACTAACTGGTTTAGGGTTACTTTTACTTGTTACTTAGACTATAAATATAAGCGGCAAGTAAGTGGGCTTTGTCTTCACCAAGAAAATCACGGTGAGCCGGCATAACACCATTACGACCTTTAGCGATTGTTTGAGCAATAACACCTGCGGAACCACCATATAACCACACGTTATCTGTTAGGTTTGGTGCACCAAGCGCTTTATTACCTTTACCATCAGCGCCGTGACAGGCAATACACATGACATCAAATTGTTTTTTGCCTGCTTTGGCCATTGCAGCGTCATGTTTGCGGCCGCTTAAGCTGATGACATATTGAGTCACATCTTTAACACCTTGTTTGCCAATGACGGCTTCCCACGGAGGCATTGCAGCCATACGACCATCAAGAATCGTGGTTTTTATATCGCTCGCAGCACCACCCCACAACCAGTCGTTATCTGCGAGGTTAGGAAAACCTCTTGCACCTCTGGCATCTGACGCATGGCATGTAGCGCAGTAGTTTAGGAATAAACGTTGGCCAATTTTTGTTGCATCACTGTTTTTTGCTAATGCGAGTATTTCCTGTTTTGCATATTTAGCAAAGATAGGATTATAGGTTTTATTGGCCTCTGATATTTCTTCATCATACTGACCTGTTTGTGTCCAGCCCAGCGTGCCTTTGTAATTACCTAAGCCCGGGTAAAGTGCAAGATATGCAAAGCCAAAAACGATAGTGAAATAAAATAACCATAACCACCAGCGTGGTAACGGGTTGTTATATTCTTCTAAATCACCATCCCATTTATGTCCGGTTACTTTACCTTGTGCTACTTCATTTTTATGTGTCTTACTTGCCCATTTAATTAACCAGTAGCAGGCTAAAATATTTGCTACGGTAAGTATGGCAATGTACCAACTCCAGAAATCACTCATTGTGGTCTCCTTTTTTATGCTCTTTTGTTGTGTCGAGCGGATGCTCTACTTCATTAAAAGGAAGTTGAGAGGCTTCATTAAAACGGCTTTTACTTTTGCCGCTGTATGCCCACCAAACAATTCCAATAAATACCGCAAATAAAACCACGGTATACCAACTTCTAAAATCATTTATATCTATCATGATCTTTGGTTATCTCCGGGTTTTGATTGCAGTACCAAGCTCTTGCAAATAAGCAACAAGGGCATCCAGTTCAGTTTTATCTTTTACATCATTTTCTGCGCTAGTAATTTCAGTGTCGCTGTATGTTTCACACTTACTACAGGTTGCTGAAATAAGTGTATTCATCACACGCATTTTTTTAGCCGTTTCACTGCCATCCACTTTGTTCTTAGCTAACCACGGGAAACCGGGCATATTAGATTCAGGAACAACATCACGCGGATTCATTAAATGAACACGTTGCCAGTCATCAGAGTAACGACCGCCAACACGCGCAAGATCAGGCCCTGTACGTTTTGAGCCCCACTGGAACGGATGATCATAAACAGATTCACCCGCTACAGAGTAATGTCCATAACGCTCAGTTTCTGCTCGGAAAGGACGAATCATTTGTGAATGGCAGTTGTAACAGCCTTCACGAATATAAATATCTCGTCCTTCTAAACGTAGTGCACTATACGGCTTTACACCCGCAACCGGTTCAGTAGTGTCCTTAATAAAAAACAAAGGAACAATTTCAACTAAACCACCAATGCTGATAACGATTACAATAAGTATCATCATCAACCCAATATTTTTTTCAACTACTTCATGACTCATGGTTATATTCTCCCTTAAGCCGCTTGAGTGTCAGACGGTTTGGCACCATTAATGGTTTTCCAAACGTTATACGCCATGATGAACATACCAGAGAGGAACAACAGACCACCTACAAAACGAACTGTGTAGTAAGGGTAAGTTGCTTCCAGAGATTCAACAAAGCTGTATGTTAATGTGCCATCAGCATTGACTGCTCGCCACATCAAACCTTGCATAACTCCGGCAATCCACATTGAAGATATGTATAAAACAATACCAATCGTGGCAATCCAGAAATGTGTATCAATTAGTTTGATGGAATACATTTCTTTACGGTCAAATACTTTTGGTACTAAAAAGTAGATTGCTCCAATAGTCACTAACGCAACCCAACCTAACGCGCCAGAATGTACATGGCCAATCGTCCAGTCAGTGTAATGAGATAATGCATTGACTGTTTTAATTGCCATCATCGGCCCTTCAAAGGTCGACATGCCATAAAATGATAACGATACGATTAAGAACTTAAGAATTGGATCGGTACGCAACTTATGCCAGGAACCCGATAAGGTCATCATACCGTTGATCATGCCACCCCATGAAGGTGCGAGTAAGATTAATGAGAACACCATACCGACAGACTGTGCCCAATCAGGTAAAGCGGTGTACTGAAGATGATGCGGGCCAGCCCACATATAAGTAGAGATTAACGCCCAAAAATGCACAACCGATAAGCGATAAGAATAAATAGGGCGACCTACTTGCTTAGGAATGAAGTAATACATAATGCCTAAGAAACCCGCGGTTAAGAAAAAGCCCACCGCATTATGTCCATACCACCACTGCACCATGGCATCAATGGCACCAGGGTAGAATGAATATGATTTGGTTAAGCTAACCGGCAAGGCCATGCTGTTAACAATATGTAAAACCGCAACAGTTAATATAAATGCACCGAAGAACCAGTTGGCAACATATATATGCTGCACCTTGCGTTTCATAATGGTGCCAAAGAAGACTACCGCATAAGAAACCCAGACAACCGCAATTAAAATATCAATCGGCCATTCAAGTTCTGCATATTCTTTACCGCTGGTCATGCCTAATGGCAATGTAATTGCAGCAAGCAGAATAACCAGCGTCCAACCCCAGAAAGTGAAGGCAGCTAACTTGTCAGAAAACAAGCGCACCTGACAGGTTCGCTGCACCACGTAATAGGATGTAGCAAATAATGCAGAGCCACCGAATGCAAAAATAACCGCATTGGTGTGTAAAGGTCGTAAACGACTGTATGTGAACCAGGGAGTATCAAAGTTGAGCGCAGGCCAAACCAGTTGAGCTGCAATGATTACCCCAACGGTCATACCGACTATCCCCCAGATTACCGTCATGACGGTAAACTGACGTACAACGGTATAGTTGTAAGTATTTTCTGTTTCCATAGCCTTCCCTTATTTTTAGACGTTAGAATTATTAGTAAATATATAGACTAATTAATGGGAGTTTGCCTTGGAATGAGTCTAGACTTGTTGATCTAGATCAATTATGAACGCTAGAAGAAAGATTTAGCGGGAATTTAGCTTGCCTGAGAGGAACCGGAAGAGCAGTTAGAGGCGCAATTGGTCGCCAGTTTCCTTAACTCATCCAGATTGAGAATAGTAATGTGCTTACGTTCTACCACGAGCAAACCATTCTCCTGAAAATGGCTCAATAAACGGCTGATGGTTTCAACCGCCATACCAAGTAAATTCGCAATATCGCCGCGAGACATGCTGAGATTAAATTCATTAGCAGCATAACCGCGTTTGTTCAGTCGCTCTGACATGCCGAGTAAAAAACTGGCAAGACGGGTTTCTACGGGCATTTGGGCCAGCAAAAGCATGAGATTTTGATCTTGCTGAATTTCTTTACTCATCAAACGGAGTAACTGGTGTTGTAGATTTGGAATGTCACGAGAAAGAGTTTCAAGTCGTTCGAAAGGAATTTCACAAACATTGGACGTTTCAAGTGCTTTTGCAGAAACGGTGTGCTGATTATCACTAATCGCATCCATACCTAATAATTCACCAGGTAAGGAGAAGCCCACTATTTGTTCGGTTCCATCGGGGTTTGTTAAGTAGGTTTTAAAAGATCCACTGCGAATCGCATAAACAGATTTTAAGCGCTCACCCATGCGATATAAAAAATTATTTTTATTAACTGACTGGCGACGTTTAATCACATTATCCAAACGATCTAGATCACCTGTTTCCAGCCCCATCGGCAAGCAGAGATCATAAAGGCTACAGCTTTGACAATGACTTTGTAGGTCAGAAAGTTTGATTACTCGATTGTCAGTCATTATACCGGCCTTGGTGAGAAGTAATGGGGTTATGCTAATTGTATTGTCTTGAAGCCTGTGTGGCAAAAGGTTTTTTTTAGTACCCCTGTTTATTATGAGGAAATGTTATGGCAGCAAAATATTCTTTTATCATCATTTACTGGATTGATATTGATTCATAGGCTAACGGAAGCTAAAGTTTTATTCTGAGTGTACGATAATAAAAGGATGAAATTAAAAGCACTTATTATTGAAAGCACCGGCTATTACCGAAGCTTACTGGAAACAATATTGTCTGATATTGGTGTGGCGAGCGATGCCTATGCCACAGGTAAAGAGGCCTTTGAGTCAGGGGAGAAGACAGAATATACCTTTATATTAGTGTCACGCTATTTAGATGACACCAGCGGTGAACTGTTTTTACATCGTTATAGAGAAAAACATCCTTTAGGTGATGCACTCACCATAATGATTACCGCTGATAATGTTTCTGATATTATGCTGGATGCAAATAAGGCCGGTTTTAAACTGGTTTTTAATAAAAAAGACATCGAATCTATTCAGACTTTTCTGACCAGTGTGTTAAATAACCGTACTTTAAACTTAAAAGGCCGGATCCTTTATATAGAAGATCAAAAAAGCGTTGCTGCTACTACGATAGCTTTATTTGAAAATTATCAGGCAGATGTGGATCACGTAACTACGTTAGCTGAAGCAAAAGATAAATTCAGTAGTCATAATTACGATTTAGTGATCACCGATTATTATCTTAAAGACAAAGAGACCGGTGATGACATTATTAATTTTGTTCGAGCTTTTAATGACATTGATAAATCACGTATTCCTATTCTTGTCGTCTCTGGGGAATCTGATCAAACAAAACGTACAAGGTTTTTAAGAAACGGGGCGAATGATTTTATTATTAAACCCTATGATGAAGATGAGCTGATCGTGCGTTCATCTAACCTCATTGAAAATAAAAAAATTCATGAGCAGGCTAAACTACAGCAGCAGGAACTGACTAAATTAGCCATGACTGATCAGCTTACCGGTTTATACAATCGACATAGTTTATTTGACGTTGCTCCTAAATATTTAAGTGATGCCAAACGGCATCAATTCTCAGTTTCATTGTTAGTGATTGACCTTGACCATTTTAAAAACGTCAATGATACCCACGGGCATGGTGTGGGTGATATCGTCTTAAAAGAAATAGGCCGGATATTAAGCCGAAATTGTCGTATTGAAGATTTTGTTGCCCGTTTTGGCGGTGAAGAATTTGTGATGTTATTTTCGCATTGCGATATTGACTTTGCTTTAACAAAAGCAGAAAAAATAAGAAAGTTCATCGAGGAATCACTGCCGAACGGTTTGACAATAACTGCAAGCATTGGTGCTGCTGCCTTTACTGAGGATGATGATTTTGAATCTTTGTTTGATAAAGCCGACAAAGCGGTCTATGAAGCAAAAGAAACAGGACGTAATAAAGTGGTGGCTCATTGAGGCTCATTCAACAAAGTGATATAGGCATAGTCCGGCATAATTATTTTGCCTATCCGTTTTCCCCTTCCTTTTAGATGCATCCCGCTAGCCTATACCTTATAATAGGGCTAAATTTTTCGTGCTTGGGAGCATTTCATGGCAGATCGTACCGCGACAGTCACTCGTGAAACACTAGAAACCCAGATTGAGGCAAGTATAAACCTTGATGGAACGGGTAAAGGCGAATTTAAGACCGGCGTGCCTTTTTTGGAGCATATGCTGGATCAGGTTGCGCGTCACGGAATGGTTGATCTCAATGTTAATGCAAAAGGTGACACCCACATTGATGATCACCACACCGTTGAAGATATTGGAATTACCTTAGGACAAGCTTTTGCTAAAGCATTAGCGGACAAAAAAGGCATCCGTCGTTATGGTCACGCCTATGTGCCGTTGGATGAGGCTTTGTCTCGTGTGGTGATCGATTTCTCAGGTCGTCCAGGTTTGGAGTACACCACGGAATATCCTCGTTCAAACATTGGTCAATTTGATGTTGATCTCCTGGGTGAATTTTTTCAGGGCTTTGTGAATCACGCTCAGGTGACATTACATATTGATAATCTGCGTGGCAAAAATGCCCACCATATTGCTGAAACTATATTTAAGGCATTTGGGCGCGCAATTCGCATGGCAGTCGAGCCTGATCCACGTATGGCAGGTGTGATGCCTTCAACAAAAGGAAGCTTGTGATAACAAGCTTTCTTTTTATTCTGAATTAATTAGAACGAAAATATTATGTCTAGCGTAGCAGTCATTGATTATGGAATGGGTAACTTACATTCCGTTGCCAAAGCTTTAGAAAAAGTGGGTGAAGGTGTTGATATCAAAGTCACATCGGATGCTGAAACAATTTTATCTGCCGACCGTGTTGTACTACCTGGTGTCGGTGCCATGCGTGACTGCATGGGTGAAATAGTTCGTTTGGGTTTAGACAACGTTATCTACCAGTTTGTTGAAAGTGGTAAGCCGTTGTTCGGTGTATGCGTGGGTATGCAGGTGTTATTAGAATCCAGCGCAGAAAATGATGGGGTTGAATGTTTAGGCATTTTACCCGGCAAAGTAGAGTATTTTGGTGATGCTCTCAGTGGGATAAAATCGGCTGAAAAATTCAAAATTCCACACATGGGCTGGAATCAGGTTCATCAGGAAATAGAACATCCCATGTGGAAAGGAATTGCTCAGGACGCACGTTTCTATTTTGTGCATAGCTACTATTCTCAACCGGGTAACCCCGATCTTATCGCAGCGACGACGAATTATGGTTTTACGTTTACATCTGCGGTAAGTAAAGATAATGTATTTGCAGTGCAATTCCACCCGGAAAAAAGTCAGCATGCTGGTTTGGATTTATATGCTAATTTTTTGAAGTGGGATGGGAAAGCCTGATTATTTTTCTATTTATTTAGACAATTTTTTACAGAGATAAGACCATGCTTTTAATACCCGCAATCGATCTCAAAGACGGTAAATGTGTCCGTTTACGCCAGGGCGATATGGAAGATGAAACCATTTTTTCAGATGACCCTGTTGCCGTTGCAGGCAGATGGGTTGAAGCCGGTGCGCGCCGATTACACATTGTTGATTTAAACGGTGCGTTTGAAGGCAAGCCCATGAATGCCGGTGTGGTACATGATATTTGTGCTACCTATCCTGATTTGCCGGTGCAAATTGGTGGCGGCATTCGTGATGAAGATACCGTGCAAACCTATCTTGATGCTGGTGTACAGTACGTAATTATTGGCACTAAAGCGGTTAACGCACCGCACTTTGTTAAAGATTTATGTTTAGAATTTCCGGGACACATTATTGTTGGTTTAGATGCAAAAGATGGCAAAGTGGCGATTGATGGTTGGTCTAAACTGTCAAAACATGACGTGATCGACATGGCAAAACATTTTCAGGATGATGGTGTCGCTGCGATTGTTTATACCGATATTAGCCGTGATGGCATGATGCAAGGTGTTAATATTGAAGCGACAGTAAAACTCGCACAGGCCATTAACATTCCGGTGATTGCATCGGGTGGTATTACAAATCTTGATGATATTCGCGCATTAAGTGAAGTTGCAGAAGAAGGGATTATCGGCGCGATCACCGGCCGTGCAATTTATGAAGGCACGTTAGATTTTGTTGAAGGCCAAAAGCTTTCGGATGAACTGAATAAATAAATTTAAACGCAAAGGACGCAAAGTCGCGGAGAACGCAAAGTTGAAAGAGATTAATTTTATTTTTCTTCGCGCCCTTTGCGTCTTTGCGAACTTTGCGTTTATTACGGTGATTATGTAATGGGTTTAGCAAAAAGAATTATTCCTTGTTTAGATGTTGATAACGGTCGAGTTGTTAAAGGCGTGCAGTTTGTTGATATTCGTGATGCCGGTGATCCGGTTGAAGTCGCGCGTCGTTATGACGAGCAAGGTGCAGATGAAATAACTTTTTTAGATATAACCGCGACGTCAGATAATCGCGAAACCATGGTGCATTTAGTTGAAGAAGTCGCTAGTCAGGTATTCATCCCGTTGACTGTGGGTGGTGGTATTCGAAAAGTTGAAGACATTCGAACCATGTTAAATGCGGGCGCAGATAAAGTCGGTATCAACAGTGCCGCCGTGTTTAATCCGGAATTTGTTAAAGAAGCTGCAGAAAAATTTGGCTCACAATGTATTGTGGTTGCGATTGATGCTAAAAAAGTCAGTGGCGAAGGTGAAGAAAATCGCTGGGAAATTTTTACTCACGGTGGACGTAAAGAAACGGGTATTGATGCGGTTGAGTGGGCCATTAAAATGGCCAACTACGGTGCCGGTGAAATTTTATTAACCAGTATGGATCGTGACGGAACAAAAATTGGTTTTGATCTTGAATTAACACGTGCGATTAGTGAGGCGGTTAATGTTCCTGTCATAGCGTCTGGCGGTGTCGGTGAACTTCAGCATTTAGTGGACGGTGTAAAAGAAGGCAAAGCCGATGCGGTGCTTGCAGCCAGTATTTTCCACTTTGGCGAACACACCATTGGTGAAGCAAAAGTTAAAATGGCAACAGCCGGCATCGAGATGCGATTGTAGTTGTAATGAGTTGGTTAGATGACATTAAATGGGATAATGATGGTTTAGTCCCTGCGATTGCTCAGGAAACAGGTACGGGAAAAATTTTAATGATGGCATGGATGAACCGTGAATCATTAGAGTTAACGGTTAAAGAAGGCCGTGCTATATACTGGTCACGTTCACGCAATAAATTGTGGCGTAAAGGTGAAGAGTCCGGCCACGTGCAAGTACTTAAAGATATTCGTTTAGATTGTGATAACGACGTGGTGTTATTAGACGTTGAACAACTCGGTGGCATTGCCTGCCATACCGGTCGTCACAATTGTTTTTATAAACAGCTTAAAAATGCTGAATGGGTTGAAGTTGAACCCGTTATTAAGAATCCGGATGAAATTTATCAGTAAATGATGAGCTGCACGTCATCCCAACATGCTTTTAGCGGGAATCCAGCGGTGAAAAGCGGTAGATTCGGGCTAAAACAATGCCACAATGACAGAACTTGAAAGTAAAATAAATAATGAGTGATATATTAAAACAATTAGCGGAAGTACTTGAGGAGCGTAAAACTGCGGATCCTGAAAGTTCTTATGTCGCCAAATTACATGCTAAAGGCCTGGATAGCATATTGAAAAAAATTGGTGAAGAGGCAACAGAAACTGTGATGGCAGCCAAAGATGGCGCAGCAGATAAAATTATTTATGAAACGGCTGATCTCTGGTTTCACACAATGGTGATGTTATCGAATCAAGGCATAAGCCATGAAGATGTATTGAATGAGTTAGGGCGTCGTTTTGATATGTCGGGTTTAGAAGAGAAATCTAACAGGCAGAAAAAGTGAGTGGGAAAGAAATGAGTGATTGTCTCTTTTGTAAAATATTAGCGGGTGAAATTCCCTCGGATAAAGTTTACGAAGATGACAAAATGTTTGTTTTTAAAGATCTTTATCCAAAAGCAGATGTTCACTTATTAGCAATACCCCGTGTGCATATAGAAAGTTTAAATAAAGTTAGCGATGAACATGATGAGATTATGGCTCACATGATTAAGCAGTTACCAAAATTAGCAAAAGAACAAGGTTTAAAGGATGGTTTCCGAACCATTATTAATACCGGTAAAGGTGGTGGGCAAGTTGTTTTTCATTTGCACATGCATTTATTGGGCGGCAATAACTTGCCGGGTTTTCAGTAAAATTTAGATATCGATAAAGTGGAGAATTAAGATGGGATTTGGTGTAACAGAGTTAATTATAATATTAGTGATTGTTTTAGTTTTATTTGGTGCCAAACGTTTGAAAAACGTCGGTAGTGATTTAGGTTCTGCTGTTAAAGGATTTAAAACTGCAATTAAAGATGAAGAAACTAAACCAAACGATCAAATAGAAAAAAGTGAAAGCACCGTTATAGAAGGTGAAGCAACTAAAGTTAAAGAAGAAGATAAAGCTTAGACTATATTCTGATTTTTATTGAGGTTGTTTATTCATGTTTGATATAGGTTTTTGGGAGCTCACCATGATTGCGGTTATCGCATTACTGGTGATTGGTCCTGATAAATTACCTGGTGTTGCAAGGACAGCAGGTAAATGGGTTGGGCGAGCACGCCGTTTTGTTGGTGACGTGAAAACTGATATCGATCGTGAGCTAAAGCAGGAAGAATTAAGAAAAGCTCTCGCAAAAGATGTTGGCCTTGATGAAATAAAAGAAATTATGAATACGGATGACTTCCGGATTGATACCGATGAAACACCTGATTATCAAGTGACAGCCATTCCTGATTCTGACAACGATGATGAAGAGAACTTTGATTCTCAATTAGATTCTGATGATTATAATATTGAAAACGATGATGAGTTAAAGCACATCACAGATCATAGTGATGGTGCCGACTATGAAACTGAAGAAGATAATTTGTCGAAAAAATAAATTATTGAGTGCAAAAAAGTTCATCGTAAGCAAAAAACGCCAGGGGTAAATTAACCCAAAGAGACAAAAATACATGGTTGAGAAAAACAATAAATCTGAAAAGGTAGTGGAACCAGAAGCCCCTTTTATGTCACACCTGGTTGAACTACGAGATCGTTTATTACGTGCCGTTCTTGTTATTTTGATTGTGTTTTTAGCGTTGTTTACTTTTGCAAATGATCTTTATTCTCTTTTAGCTGAACCATTATTAATTCACTTACCGAAAGGTAGTAGCATGATTGCAACAGAAGTGGCCTCGCCATTTCTAACACCCTTTAAACTTGCAATGATGTCGTCTATTTTTATTAGCATGCCATTTCTTCTGTATCAACTTTGGGCGTTTATTGCGCCTGGATTGTATAAGCATGAAAAATCTCTTGCCTTCCCGTTATTGTTTTCCAGTATTATTTTATTTTACCTCGGTATGGTGTTCGCTTATTTTGTTGTTTTTCCTTTGATGTTCAAATTCTTTACTGGTATCGCGCTAGAAGGCGTTACCATGATGACGGATATCACTAAGTATCTCGATTTTGTTTTAAAAATGTTTTTTGCTTTCGGTATGGCATTTGAAGTGCCTATTGCAACAATTATTGTCATATCAACAGGTATAACGACAGCAGACAAGTTAGCTGAGAAGCGTCCTTATATCATCGTTGCAGCCTTTATTTTAGGTATGTTATTAACGCCACCAGATGTGGTTTCACAAATGTTATTAGCCGTACCGATATGGATCTTATTTGAATTTGGTCTTATTTTTTCACGTGTTTTAACGCGTAAAAAAAATCGCTTAGCCAAAGAGCGCGAAGAACAGGAAGAAAAAGAACTTGATGATGAGTTTGAAAAAGCGGTTGCAGAAGAAGAAAAATTAGATAATAAATAAATATTAAATTTTTCCTCTCCCACTTGTTTATTTTAGAAATCCCAATTGGAAAAAATCTGAATATTATTTCTGTTGTAAGCTACGCTCGCTAAGTTTGAGCTGTTCTTCGTATAACTATACCGAATGCCTCCCTGCCACTCTTTCGATAATTTTTTGCTTGCAGCTAAACGTAATCGCAGCCGTTGATCATTACGTGTCAGACCTGCAGCCGCGCCATACTGACTGATTCGATAACCTGCTTCTTCATATAGTTTCCAGTTATTTGCTAACTTATGCTGATAGCGTATTCGAAAAGTATGACGTGTGGGTGAATAGTTGGCTGTTGCAGAATTTTGTCGCTGGTTACTTTCAAGTTGATAACGAAAGCGTAAACGTGCTTTATTGATACGCTTTTTATAATCAACTCTTAACTGGTGGCGACTACCCTGAAGGTAATTATATGCGGTATTTTGAGACTGAATGTTGCTGTAACGATAACTTAACCAAAGCGCAGTATTATTGTCTAAATTATGTTTTCCTGTTGTCTTAAAGTTGAATATATTTTGATATGCACTACTGTTTAACGTGCTTTGTAACAGAGATATTTCAGGTATGATTTTCCAGCTTTTAGTATTCACCGTGTAATCAAGTGCTGCGGTGTAAAACATAAAATTTTCTGTCGAAACCGTATTGTAATTTAGCCATAGCAGCGATCCTTTAAAATTCGTATTACGATTTAAAGGTGTTGTAAAATTCGCATATATTTCCTGATAACTATCACTTTTGTTTGATGGTGAATTGATTGTTGCGTTAGTAATATTGTCATCACTACCTAAGGCAAAAGAAATGCTGGCCTCTGTTTGAGACCGATAATTACTCCGGTTTAACAAGCGATCTAATTGCTTATTCGCCAAAAGTGTGATTTTTTTATTTTCGCTGTATTTCGTTGCTTCGGTATATCGTTTAATCGCTGTATTTTTTTGGTTACGTTTTTCGGCTATCAAGCCCAGATTGTAGTAAGCAATTTGGCGAAAACTTTTATCATTCGCCAGTAGCTTAAAATAGACTTCAGATTTTTTATATTTTTTAAGTTTGTAGTAACTAACACCGATATTATAGTTTAGACTGCTTTTTTTCATTCCCGCCTTACTAGCCTGAATAAAATATTTTAAAGCAGATTGATATTTTTTTTGTTTAAAGCTTTGTACACCTGAATTGAAATCTGCAACTCCCGCTTCAGAAGCATAAGATAGCGGTATAGACAAACTGAAAACCAGAAAAGTTAATAAAATTAAGCGAAACATAAGCATATCCCCGAAAAATAGAAAACAAAAAGCCCCTCGCATTTCTGCAAGAGGCATAACTATAAAAATATTATTATTTAAGAATGATTATTTTTTAGAATCATCCTCTTTTTCATTATGTGAATCTTCCTGACTGTCATTTTTATCATCGGCTTGGTCGTCATGTTGATCATCGGCTTGGTCGTCATGCTCATCCTCTTTTTCATCGTGATCATCATTAGCATCATGATGATTTATATCATTTTTGTCATCATTTTTTTCCGGCAATTCAATTTCGTTTTCAAAATGATCTGCACTGGAATGTTCTATAACATCCATGGTAGATTCATCATGGCTGGCTGCAGATACTGTAGAAAAAGGCATAATAAATGCTAATAAGAAAATAATTTTGATTAAGTATTTCATTGTGTTCTCCTGAAGGTTTTAAACTCGGTTACTTTTCATTGTGATGTTGTCCGGTATAAATAGTGACGTGGGGGAATGACGGGTATTTATCTGGACACGGAATATTTTGCTTGTGCCATTATTATTTAAGCGGGCAATTAATACTCCGTTATTCTCTTCACTGCCAATAATCGGTAATGCAAGGCGATTGGCCCCTTTCTTGAATGACGTATTCCAACTTAATTGACGTTTGCCGGGGTAACCGGAAATTTCAACTTTATCGGGTAATTCAATAGTGAGTGTGGCTTCAGCTAATTCATTTGGCAGGTTAAATATCAGATCAACGGTTTGTTCTTTTTTGACAAATAAATTAATCGAAGCCACATTTTCAGCATTAGTCGAAAAAAGCGACTGTGATGAAAAGGTTAACCACAAAGTAAACGTGGCAGCAATTGCACTGCCAAAACCGGCAATAAGCCAGTTTTGAAAGTGTGTTTTTTGAGCGGGTTTAGTCTCAAGAAACGATAACATACGCTGTTCGTAACCGGCTTTTGCAGGTGGGACAGTGATGTCTTTTAATGCCGTTGTTAAACTCTGTGCTTGTGCAAAAAGATGACGGCATTTTTCACAATTATTTAAATGAGGTTGCATATGACCGAGTTGAATAGCCGATAAAGAGCCATCAATGTAGTCATCCATCATGTTATTAAATTGTTTGCAGTTCATTTTTTTACCCTCTTACCCTGTAAAACGTCCATTATTAATAAAAGGTTCCATTAAATCGTGATCTTGCAAAATAAATTGCTCACGTAATGTGTTGCGTGCCCGATGGAGGCGGGATTTAAGTGTTCCAAGCGGTAGTTCAAGAATGCCTGATAGTTCAGGCAAACTATAACCTTCTATATCATGCAAAGAAATTAAAGCCTGTTGATCAGGATTTAATTGTTGAATAGCTTCTTGCAGTTTTTGTCCTGACATCTCTTGTTCGTAAATGAGGTGAGGGGCTTCCTGGGATCCTTCCATCGATTCAATCAGTTCATCGGACTTTGTTTCTCTGTCATCAATAGGGAGACGACTTTTTTTGCGGTAATTGTCGACGAATTGATGGTAAAGCGAACGCAACAACCAGTTAGCAGGTTTCTCGATATTTTTTAAGTCAATTTTTTTCTCATAAAGCCGTAAAAGCAAATCCTGAACTAAATCTTCAGCATCATCCTGATTATTGGTCAGGCGATAAGCCTGATGATACAAGCGCTGTAAATGCGGGCGAATTAAGACAGAAAAACGTTTTTCAGGCGTTGAATTAAAGATACTAAACATAGTCATGCTTATATAAACGGTGGATATTACGGTAAGGTTCCATGATCGATAGCAAAATCCTGATTATTTTTACATTAATGTCGTGTCTCATAACGTGTGGTGTACGCGGTAGTGAAATTATCTGTGTTTGTTGCATATATAGTTGGTATAGCAGATAAAAATAGTGAAAGGGTTGTTACTTTTGAGATCTTAAACGCTATCCTTCTTTTTAATATTTATAATTGATGTTTCACCCTTTATTTATACTTAAACTTGTCAATAAATCCCAAATTTAAGTCATCAAACTTAAATTACTAAGAAACAATAAGAATTTATATCAATTTCATTGAAATAGTATCGATAAACTCACACAAACGGACGTTTATCATTGTTAACAGCATTTATACTTACTTCATATTTATATGTAAGAATAGAAATAAGCATGCTTCATGCTTCTCTCTGAGCTTTACATCGTCATTTTAAAATTATAGTCAGTAAAAAGTAACTTCATAAGATGTTTATTATCTATTTCTTATGTAATGAGAAACAAATTAAGCCAGTGAGAAGAAAAATGTGAGTGGGTAAGATTATTTTTTACAAATTACACACAACATTCAGACAATTAATTAATGAAGTCGTCAAATAGGTGAAAATTGTTTAATAAATACTGAGTTTTTAGAAATTTATACGGGATCAATGTAAAAATTTATTATTAAAGTTAAATAAAACAGAAAATAGTTAGAATTTATCGGGTAAATATAAAAATTAAGTATGTTCAGCAGTTAAATCTAACGTTTTATCCGCTATAAAAACTAAAACAGCTAAATATTTTATAAAAAATAATAAAGTTAAGTATGAATAAGGCTAAAAAAATTTAGTTTTATAAAAAATAGACTTAAAAAAGTTAAAATTCTTATCAAAACTAAATTTTTTACATGAATTATTAAAAATTAAGTGTAATTAATGTAAAAAATCACAGATTCAGTAAAAAATAATCTTAATTACAGTTAAAAACTTTATAAAAAGTAAAATTCTGTATGAATTGTTATATAAAATGATAAAAAAAAGTGCATTTGGTAATAAAAATCATCAGTTCAGGAAGAAATAAACTTAAATTGGTTAAAGTTTTTATAAAAAATAAAAAAATGAAGAGTGATTAGTGCTTAAATTTATAAAATTTGTATTAAAAAAACATAAAACACGAATAAATGATAAAAAAAGTTAAATTTATAAATAAATTTTTATAATTTTTAGTTAAAAACATAAAAAATTTATAAAAAAAAAGAAAATAAACATAAAAATTAGTTAAACAAGAGAAAATTCAAGCATTACAAGACGTAACGGTGACTTTTTATACAAGATACTAGTATTTTAATTTAAGTTAGCTATACTTCAGCTTAAACATCAGTGCTCAACGGAGGGTTTAAAACCATGGCAGCTAAAAAGAAAGCCAAGAAAAAAACAGTAGCAAAGAAGAAAGCGAAAAAGAAAGTAGCTAAGAAAAAAGTAGCTAAGAAAAAAGTAGCTAAGAAAAAAGCGAAAAAGAAAGTCGCAAAGAAGAAAGCAAAGAAAAAAGCAAAGAAAAAAGCGAAGAAAAAAGTCGCTAAGAAAAAAGCCAAGAAAAAGGCGAAAAAGAAAGTAGCTAAGAAGAAAGCGAAGAAAAAAGTCGCTAAGAAAACAGCTAAGAAAAAAGCGAAGAAAAAAGTCGCTAAGAAGAGAGCTAAGAAAAAATAAGGTTTAATTTTTTCTAAAGTACTTCTGAAGAAATTAAAGCCGGTTCATTTGAACCGGCTTTTTTTATGGGCTTAACGTATATTAGGGTGAGGCTGCTTTAACTTACAGCTAAACAACAATCATTAACTTAAGAACATGCGATAAGCAGGATTGCTTGTCTCTTCCCACCATGAATAGCCTAAATTTTGTAAAAATGACTGTAATTCATCATTTTCACTTTGAGGAACCTGGATTCCTGCCAGTACCCGACCATATGCCGCACCATGATTACGGTAATGGAATAAACTAATATTCCAGCGTTCACCCATATAGTTTAAAAATCGCAATAATGCGCCTGGTCTTTCTGGAAATTCAAAACGAAACAGACGTTCATTTGCCACACCATTGCCTCGCCCACCCACCATATAACGAATATGAAGTTTAGCCATTTCATTATCGGTCATGTCTTCAACATTATAATTTTCATCACGTAAAGATGTTAATAGCTCATTTTTTTCATCTAAGCCGTGATGTAATTGAATACCGACAAATATATGGGCTTGTTTTTCATCCGCATAGCGATAATTAAATTCGGTCATGCCTCGTAAGCCCACGAGCTCACAAAATTTTCTGAAACTGCCAATTTCTTCAGGAATGGTGACAGCAAAGAGCGCTTCACGATGTTCACCAAGATCAGCACGCTCCGCAACATGCCGTAAGCGATCAAAATTAATGTTGGCACCACTATCTATAGCAACAATCTGTTGACCCTGAATATCATTTTCTTCGACATACTTTTTCATGCCGGCTACCGCTAACGCACCCGCAGGTTCAGTAATTGAACGGGTATCATCGAAAATATCTTTAATAGCTGCACAGATTTCATCGGTCGAAACCAATACCATGTCATCAACACAGCTTTGCGCAACCCGAAAAGGTTCTTTACCGGCTTGTTTTACTGCAACACCATCTGCAAAAATACCCACTTGATCGAGTACCACACGTTTGCCTGCTTTTAATGCTTCATACATGCACGGTGCATCGTCTGGTTCGACACCAACAATACGTATTTTTGGGTTAACCGCTTTTAAATAAGCCGATACGCCGGCAATCAAGCCACCACCACCAACGGGAACAAAGACAATATCCGGGTTTGTTGTCAGTTGTTCTATTATTTCTTTCGCGACAGTACCTTGTCCGGCAATAACGTCGGGATCATCATAAGGAGGGATGTATGTCATGCCGGTGGTTTCCGTTAACTCTTTAGCCCGGGCATAAGCATCATCATAGGTATTGCCGATGAGTTCTATATCAGCCCCAAGCTGTTCAACGGAAGAAACTTTAATGTCAGGCGTTGTTTTTGGCATAACAATTAACGCTTTTAAGCCCATGCGTTTTGCTGCAAGTGCAACGCCCTGAGCATGATTGCCAGCGGAAGCCGTAATGACTCCTTTTTCTTTTTCAGCGTCAGAAAGTTGAGCAATTTTGTTATAAGCGCCGCGTAATTTAAATGAATAAACAGGTTGCAAGTCTTCACGTTTAATCCAGACATCATTTTGCAGCCGTTTCGATAAGCCAGTAGCTGATTCCAACGGTGTTTTAATGGCAACATCGTAAACTTGGGCCTGTTCGACCATTTTTTTGTATTTTTCTGTCATTTTATTGGTTTTATCTGTTTATTAGTGCTTCATGCTATTACGTAAGAAAGTCATGTTCAATCATGATCAATTAAGTTCAATGAAGGCTATCTTAAAGCATAAACCAGAATAGTGGCTTATGCTTCCTATACTTAATATAATACGGCAGCTTAATGTTACCCTAAACCTGATGGCAGGAGAGAGAAATGACCCAAGATGAAATGAAACAAGCAGTTGCCAAAGCTGCCATCGAATATGTTGAAGCCGGCACCATTGTCGGTGTTGGAACAGGTTCAACGGCTAACTTGTTTATTGATGAATTAGCAAAAATCAAACATAAAATTGAAGGCACAGTAGCAAGTTCAGAAGCCAGTGCTGAACGATTAAAAGGTCACGGTATTGAAGTTTTTGACCTGAACTCAGTATCAGAAATTGCGGTTTATGTTGATGGCGCTGACGAATCAAACAAATTTTTACACCTTGTTAAAGGTGGTGGTGGTGCATTAACGCGCGAAAAAATTGTTGCGGCAGCCAGTAAAAAATTCGTTTGTATTGCAGATGAAAGTAAATTAGTTGATGTTATGGGTAAATTTCCCTTACCGATTGAAGTGATTCCCATGGCACGCAGCTTAGTGGCACGGGAAATTATCAAACAAATTGGTGGCGAACCGGTTTTGCGAGAAGGGTTCACGACAGATAACGGCAATATTATTCTTGATGTCCATAATCTAGATATAATGGAACCAACAAAAATCGAGCAAATACTCAATAACATGACCGGTGTTGTCACAAATGGCCTGTTTGCGATTAAACCAGCCAATGTATTACTACTTGGTACTCAGGATGGCGTAAAAACAATTACTTAATCTCTTCTATTTGCATGACTAGAGTGTATTAAGAATTAATACACTCTAGCTGTGTTCAATTTTGTATTTTCCCCGCTCTTTGTGGTTCAATAAACCTCATATGACCGCAAAAACTCTTCGCCAGCAAATACGTGAAAAAAGAGGCACACTCAGTGATGCTGAGCGGGAGCAGGCATCTTTTTTATTATGTGAACGTATTGCCGCCAGCCGTCTGTTTCAAAAAAGCGAGCATATTGCTTTTTATCTAAGTAATGATGGTGAGATCGATCTTAGCCTACTTATTCAACATGCCTGGCAACAGGGAAAGCAGTGTTACTTACCGGTATTGGCAGAGCCAAATACGCAACGTCTCTGGTTTATTCCTTATTCACCACAGACAAAATTAAAAAATAATCGTTTCGGCATTCCCGAGCCGATTCATTCCCATAAAACACGTTTACGAAAAACATTATCTCTGGATTTAATTCTTATGCCGTTGGTTGCTTTTGATGAACAGGGCAACCGTATGGGTATGGGCGGTGGTTTTTATGACCGGACTCTGGCCTTTCTAAGACAGCGGAAATATTGGCACAAACCGAATTTATTAGGTGTGGCGTACGAATTACAAAAACAAAAACAATTACAAAGCAATCCGTGGGATGTGCCATTACAAGCTGTCGCAACAGAATTGCAGCTCTATCTTTGTAATAAGCAATGAACTTTAGTCTCGCTTTTTTTGTCGGATAGTCACATCATAACAATTCATTTTTAACTCATTGGAGAATCATTGTGAAAGTAATACTTCTGGTTTTGCCTCTTTTATTTAGCATTAATGCCGAAGCAAAATCGATTGAAAATGTGTTAAAAAACCATGCTTCTCCCTATCTGGCAATGCATGGCAGTGATCCCGTTGCATGGCAAGAGTGGAATAAAGAGACGGTCGAACGGGCGCAAAAAGAAGGTAAGCTTCTTTATGTTTCCAGTGGCTATTTTTCCTGTCACTGGTGTCATGTTATGCAACGTGAGAGTTATAAAAATACTCAGGTTGCAAAAATACTCAATAACAATTTTATTCCGGTAAAAGTCGATAGAGAAATTAGCAGCGCACTGGACAGTCACTTAATTGATTTTGTTGAGCGCACTCAGGGGCGGGCAGGATGGCCTTTAAATGTATTTATCACCCCGGACGGTTATCCCCTGGTTGGGATGACTTATGTGCCAACAGAGAACTTCATAAAAATACTAAACAATCTAAAATTACGTTGGAAAAACGAAAAACCGCTTCTTCAGGAGATTGCAAAAAATGCAACCAATGAACTTAGTAACGTTGTCGTAGAAAGTTCAGATAAGATTGCTGCGGGACTCGCAGGTGATTATACAAAACGATTTTTACTTCAGGCGAAGTCAATGCAAGATGAAATGTCAGGTGGTTTTGGGCAACAAAATAAGTTTCCTTCATACCCACAATTGCATGCAATGTTAAATGCGTATGAAAACCAGCCTGAAAAAGAACTTAAGCAATTTTTAATCCTCACTTTAAATAAAATGGCGACGCAAGGTTTATATGATCAGTTAGGGTATGGCTTTTTTAGATATACTGTCGATCCACTCTGGCAAACCCCTCATTTTGAAAAAATGCTTTATGACAATGCCTTACTCGCTTCACTCTATACCGATGCGGCTAGAATTTTTAACAATAAAAAATTCGAAGAGGTTGCTAAAAATACACTGGACTTTTTAATTGATGTGTTTCGTTCTAATCAGGGCGCGTATATTGCGAGTCTTTCCGCGATAGATGATAAAGGAATTGAGGGTAGTTATTACCTTTGGCAGCGAGATGAACTAAAAAAGATACTCAGTCAGGACGAATTAAAAGTAGTTGAATTAATATGGCAGCTTGAAGGTCCTGCTGATCTTGAAGCGGGGCATCATTTAGTTGAAATAATGAATGTGGCTGATGCAGCAAAGATGTTAAAAATATCAAAATCGAAAGCGCAACATGATTTTAGTTCAGCAAAGAAAAAAATGTTAACTATACGCAGCAAGCGTCACGTTCCGCATGATGGCAAATTGCTAGCAGCATGGAACGGATTAGCGTTAACGGCTTTTGCTAAAGCAGCAAAACAATTTAATAGTGCAACTTATAAAACAGCGGCCAAAGAAATCAAAAACTATATACATACAAACTTATGGCGCGACAAACAATTAGCAAGAGCGGTTAAAGGTAGTAAGGTGTTGGCGCAAGGTGGCTTAGAAGACTATGCATACCTTGCTCAGGGTTTGCTTAACTGGCTTGAAGTTAGTAATAATAAACAGGATCAACATTGGCTAGAAGAAATTGTTAAACAAGCATGGCATCGCTTTCATACTAAACAAGGCTGGTTATTATCAGAAAACAGCTTGTTAAAGTATGGGCAACGTGAAGCCATTATATCTGATGGTGTATTGCCGTCAGCTTCCGCGGTACTTGTTGATGTTTCGTTAAAGCTGGTGAAAATAAATAACAATGCAAGTTTAAAAACGAAGGCACTAAAGGCCTTAAATGCGGGGCAACTAGAAATCGTCAGTCAGCCCTTTTGGTATGCTTCACAGATTCAGACGTTATCCGAATATCAAACACCGCTTAGATAATCACTTGTGATATATCAATAGGTAGTTTTTCTAATATTTCAAATTCAAACATTGCGATGTTACCAGTCGATATAATGAGTTTGCTTAATTTTATATGAAATAATTTTGTCTTCATATTTACCGATAAAACAGTGCCAATATCGTAAAGCATCGCTGGCACAATCACACTTCGTAGTTGTTTAATCGAAACCTGTTTAGGCACTAAAAGACTACGGAAGTAATCTGTACCTTTACCTAAACCATCCATTGCTTTTACTGCGATGGGAACGGCACTGTGAGACAAATTCATAATGCCCATATCTACATTATTATCTTTGTTGCTATGTAACCAGCGGATAATACCAATTTTCCAGCGTAAGCCGGTTTTACTTTCAAATAAATAGCTAACAATCTCACCGACTTTAATATTCATACCTTCGCATGCACCATCACAACTGATGGCGATACCGGTGCGACTAATATTATGTTGTTGCCACGGGCTAATCGGATAAGACATTTTTTCGTGTAATCGATCTTTATGTAAGGCTTCCCGATAGATGTTTGCAAAAACTGTCGTTTGTTTATTTTCGCCAGAAGTAATCAGACGTAACTCGTCCATTTGTGGTGTAAAAGCGGTTTTATTCGAGCAATAAAAATGGCAGGCATTAAGCCCTAATGCCATACGTAATTTTGCACCACGATCTTCACGGTGCTGACCACGTGTTAGTTTACTATGCCATGCATCAGTTAAGCGAAGTAACATATCTCGTTGCTGACGTTCTTTAAGTGAACGAGGTGATTCCTCTTCAATAAACTCATCATTATCAACATTAAAACGTAAAATCTTTGTGGTGTGATTATTAAGTCGCGCTTTTACTTCACTTAGATTAATAATACGGCCATCTACTGGTTCCCATTCAAGACTTTCCGGAATAAAACGCGGTGACATATCAGTGGCAAAGTCGACACCATATTGATCAGAAATATGTTTTTTCTCAAGTTCAGAAATTTCACAAACTGAAGTCCACGCAGAAACAAGGTAATAAATATCTTCTGCTTCATTTTGCATAAGATGGTAAGGCGCAGAAAGTGATAACAAAACGATGCGTTTATAAACTAAATCAATACTGTAGTGAATCGGTAAAGCATAATCAGGGTAAGGATCGTCAATCGGTTCGTTTTGAATATGTTCATACTCGGCATATCGATAGAGTTGATGTAATTCACGCCAGACATCATATTGAGGTGCGGCATAAACCAGATAACTTTCTACAATACTTCGTGCAAGGTATTGAACACTTAAGTAAATAGACTCGCGTAATAAAAGCTGATCATTTTCTTTACGTGATTTTTTCTCCATTAAATCGCTGGTGATGAGTTTATAACCGTGCGCCATTTCTGTTAACAGGCTTTGGATGAGTTCTGCTGTTACCGCATTTTCCTGAGAAAGAGGGAATTGAGCGCGGTGTAAGGGTTGTTTCAGAGAAAGCAGCAACTGACGAATGGTTGATCGTAATTCATCAAGTAACTGGCTACGTTCAGAATAGGGATAGCGTGACTGATTTAAAGTTTTAAGTTGCTGTAATATGATTTGTGATGTTCTTTTAACATTAGCAACGGGTAATGTTTTAAGCCATAAGCGAAATTTCTTTTGCTTAAGGTAAGGTTTAGGCCGTTTAGAATTAAGTAACGGCAAATTAAGAACAGGTAAGGTCACAGCATTTATCCATTTTATTATTGTAGTTTATGTTGAAAATCAGCATTCATCTAGCATAAAAGTCAGTCTTGCCCATAAATAACCTCAATATTACTGCATTTTACATAATTACAGACTGCATAATGCAGTATTTTACTCGGGTTTATTATTTTAATCCGTTAATCCTTAAGTCCTGATTCGATTGACCTATGCTGTATGTACAAAAATTATAAGTTTATATACAGCACTGCAAAATGGCAGCGCAGACATCCTTTAATCTGAAAGGGGAAAAATGATGAAAAAATTTACTTTATTGTTATTTATCATTAGCAGCTTTTTACCAACTGTTTTTGCACAAGGTTTAATTTTATCAGCGCCTCCTCGTGAGACACCCGAGGCGGGGATGAAGGTTTATGGTCCAATTGCGCAGAAATTATCAAAAGTCCTTGGTGTAGCAGTAACCTATAAACATCCTGAAAACTGGATGCGGTATCAACGGGAAATGCGTAATGATAAATACGATATTATCTTTGATGGCCCCCATTTTATTGCCTGGCGTCAGGAACATCTCGGCCATGAAGTGTTAATGAAATTACCCGGTAAACTTCAGTTTATGTTAGTTACTGATATAAATAATACTAAGGTTATGAAGGCCGATGACCTGATAGGGAAAAATATCTGTGGCATTTCACCGCCAAATTTATCAACGTTATCCGTGCTTGATTATTATAATAATCCTGTTCGCCAGCCAACGATTAAAGGTATAAAAGGTGGTATGGGAAAAGTATTTAAGAGCCTTACCGTAAAGAATAGAAAAAGTTGTGATGCCGCAGTATTACGAACTACGTTTTATAAAAAGAAACTAAATTCATCGCAGCGTGAACATGTGAAAACGTTATTTACAAGTAAGGCTATGCCTAATCAAGGGGTATCAGTCAGCCGTCGTATTAGTCCGGAGCTTAAGTTGCGTATAAAACAATCATTAACCATTGGTGATGGCGTTGCTTCAACTAAAAAGTTATTAAAACGTTTTGGCGGTAAAGCTAAAAGCTTTGTACCCGTGAAAGAAAAAGAATATGCAGGCTACAATTCTTTATTAGAAGGGGTTATTTGGGGCTGGTAAACGTAAATAATGTGATAAAAAAATTAAGTTTGTCAGGGGCGTAGCCGATAACCTAGAATGTAGTGTATGTTCACTTTTTTGGGGATTATTCGTGAAACTTATCGTATTTTTTAAATCGAGCATCTTACTGCTTATATTTACATTGGTATGTCCGGTAAATGCCTTTTCAGCACCACTTATTTTTACTGCACCACCTAGAGAAACTCCGAAAGCAGGTATGAAGGTCTATGGCCCTATTGCTGCCTATTTGACCCAACTTCTCGGTGTAAAAGTTGAATATCGACACCCTCAAAACTGGTTTAATTACCAGCGTGAAATGCGCCATGACAAGTATGACATTGTTATTGATGGCCCACACTTTGCTTCATGGCGGATAGCACATCTTGGTCATGAAGCATTGGTTAAATTACCCGGCATACTTCAATTTATGCTGCTAACGGATAAGAGCAATACTGCAATAGATACCCCAGATAAACTTATTGCTAAAAAAATCTGCGCCATCTCTCCACCACATTTATCCACGCTATCGATACTGGATTATTATCGAAATCCCGTAAGACAACCCGTGATAAAGGGAATTAAAGGTGGAATGGGTAAAGTGGCAAAAATGTATTTTTCCAGAAAAGCAGGGTGCAGTGCGCTCGTGTTACGTACTGTGTTTTTAAAGAAAAAAATAAAAAAAGAGCAACGTGATACATTAAAAGTCCTGTATACGAGTGCAGCTATGCCTAACCAGGCCATGACTGTTAGTAAAAGGGTGGATCAGGCAGCTAAGGATAAAATAAGGTATGAATTAACAGCAGGTAAAGGTGTTGCAAGCACACAAGGCTTTATCAAGCGCTTTGCCGGTAAGGCCAAGAGCTTACTACCTGTAAAAGCAAATGAGTATGATGGTTATAATATGTTACTCGAAGGCGTGATTTGGGGCTGGTAAAGTATAAAAATAGATGAATAAAAAAGGGTTATAAAAGTAACCCTTTTTTATTGGCATTTTGGTGGGCCTACTTGGACTCGAACCAAGGACCAAGGGATTATGAGTCCCCTGCTCTAACCAACTGAGCTATAGGCCCAAAACGGGGCTATTCTACACCATACCTGGTTATAATAAAATTATGCAGAGCATGATTATCTTCGATGCTTATTAATAAAAAAGGCATCCGAAGATGCCTTTTTCAAGTTGATATTTTTTTGAGTTATTACTCTATATCAAGGAAACTACGCAAATGATCTGAACGACTTGGGTGACGTAACTTACGTAACGCCTTGGCTTCGATTTGACGAATACGTTCACGAGTAACATCAAACTGTTTGCCTACTTCTTCTAATGTGTGATCAGTATTCATATCAATACCAAAACGCATACGCAGTACTTTCGCTTCTCGTGCGGTTAAACCTTCAAGAATGCCCTGTACGGTTTCACCAAGGCCACCTGCTGTTGCAGATTCAACCGGAGATTCAACATTTTGATCTTCAATAAAGTCACCCAGATGTGAGTCTTCATCATCACCAATGGGTGTTTCCATTGAGATAGGTTCTTTAGCGATCTTCAATACTTTACGCACTTTATCTTCAGGCATTTCCATGCGTTCTGATAACTCTTCCGGTGTAGGTTCACGTCCCATTTCCTGCAACATCTGGCGAGAGATACGATTGAGTTTATTAATGGTTTCAATCATATGCACAGGGATACGAATAGTACGTGCCTGATCTGCAATGGAACGGGTAATGGCCTGACGGATCCACCATGTTGCATAGGTTGAGAATTTATAACCACGGCGGTATTCAAATTTATCTACCGCTTTCATTAAGCCAATGTTGCCTTCCTGAATTAAATCGAGAAATTGTAAACCGCGGTTGGTATATTTTTTCGCAATTGAAATTACCAAACGTAAGTTAGCTTCTACCATGTCTTTTTTAGCGCGACGTGCTTTTGCTTCACCAATCGACATTTTGCGATTGATGGCTTTAATTTCACTAATTTTTAAACCGTTTTCATCACCAATTTTAAGTAGCTTAGTTTGTGCTTTTAATACTTCATCATGATGTTCTTTTAAAACTTCTGAGTAACTTGCGCCCGCAGCAATGTGTTGATCTAACCATTTAAGGTCAGTTTCACTATCAGGGAAAGTGGTAATGAACTGTTTACGGGGCATGTGAGCCTGTTCAACACAAACATCTAAAATAATTTTTTCCTGTGCACGAATGCGGGTAATCAAGCTACGCATATTAAGCTGGATTACTATGGTCATTTTTGGTGTCAGTTTTAATTCTGCAATTTGAGTTAATACCTGTTCCAGTGCAGCAACGGTTTTAGGATCGTCGTTGCCGTATTTTTTTAGTGCCGCAATATGTTTGTTGTGCAGTTTTTCAATGAGGGTAAAACGCTCATGCGCTTCTTCTATGTCGATACCGGTATCAACTTCTTCTTCTTCTTCTTTTGCGTTGCCTGCAGCTTTATTTGCATTAGCTGCAGCGATTTCTGCTGGTGTTGGGATGTTATCCGGTGCATCAGGATCGAAGAAACCTGAGATAATATCAGTCAGTTTCATTTCTTCTTTTGCAATTTTTGCGTAAGAATCAAGGAGAATAGAAATAGTTTCAGGGTAAGATGCCAGTGCGCGCATCATATGGCGCAGACCCGCTTCAATACGCTTGGCAATTGCAATTTCGCCTTCACGTGTAAGTAGTTCAACGGTTCCCATTTCACGCATGTACATACGAACTGGATCGGTGGTGCGGCCAAATTCACTATCAACCGCAGCTAATGCTTGTGCAGCTTCTTCAGCTGCATCTTCATCAACAGAGTTTCCTGCATTTGCTATGGTATCTTCGTCCGGCGCTTTTTCATGCACGGTGATACCCATGTCGTTGATCATGCCAACGATGTCTTCAATTTGTTCCGGATCAACAATCGTGTTCGGTAAATGGTCATTGACTTCGGCATAAGTCAGGAATCCCTGCTCTTTTCCTTTAGCAATCAATATCTTAAGTTGGGATTGTTGTTGTTCTTGATTTAGTGCTTGCGACATATAAGCCTTCTTAGCTGTTTAAACAATATCAGAGCGTAAAACCAACGAATTATACACTAGTTTTAAGCATTTTCTTCCTATATATATAGCAAAGATTTGAGATTAGTCTGGTTTTGACGCACTTTTTGCTGCATATATTTGTTGTAAGAGCATTTTATACTCTGTCATTTCGGCTCCATTAAGCGTGCTGTGGTCTAATTTGGCCTGTAGATCATCATAGCGGAGATCAACAGACTGTTTTATTAGCGTTTTCATTACCGCAACAAATTCAATTTCGAGAGCATCATCCTCTAAGTCGGGCGGTTCACTTGCTAACTTGCCGAGGTGGCTGCCAGACGGTGACTCACGCCATCGTTCAATGAGAGCGCTTGTACTTAAATTGGGGTTAACCTTTAAGATTTCAAGTACTTCCAGCAATAAATCCATGCCCGGTAAGTCGATATTTTTTAAAATATCCGTGTTTTCATCGGATTCTGTCCAGCGTTTAGCAATACTCGGTTGGTGCAGTAAATAGGTGATCGCCTTACGAACCGGTGTCATTTGGTTACTTGGGCGCGCCTTCTTTGCGGGTTTAAAGCGTCGCGCGGATGTTGTTGAATTGGGTGTCGATAATTCAACTCGACCCAGTTTCTCTAACTGCTCAAACATGAGTTTTCGATAAATACCTTCCGGCATTTGCGATAACATCGGTCGTGCTGTTTCCACCAGTTTGGCTCGACCACCAATGCCGCTTATATCGGCTTCATTGGTCAATTGCTTGAACAAATATTCAGAAAAAGTTTGCGATTGTTGTACCTCTAATTCAAAGGCGTCTTTACCGATTTTTCGGATATAACTATCGGGATCCTCACCATCAGGTAAAAACATAAAGCGGGTTTCCCGGCCATCTCGCATTTCAGGCAAACACACCTGCAAGGCCCGCCATGCGGCATCTTTACCAGCGCGGTCACCATCAAAACAAAACACTACTTCGGAGGTAAGTTGAAACAAGCGTTGCAAATGATCTGGTGTGGTTGCCGTGCCTAAGGTCGCCACGGCATAACGCACATCAAACTGGGCGAGTGCAACCACATCCATATAACCTTCCACCACCATGAGGCGGGGAATATCACGTAAAGCCTGCCTTGCCTCATACAGGCCATAAAGCTCACGACCTTTGTGGAACAAGGGCGTTTCGGGTGAGTTTAAATATTTGGCATCCTTATCGTCATGCTGGTCTTTTGGCAAAATGCGACCGCCGAAGGCAATGCAACGCCCACGCCTATCGCGAATCGGGAACATAATGCGATCTCGAAAACGGTCATAACATTTGCCATTATCGTTTTTGATCAGCATACCTGCAGTCACCAGCGCTTTTTCACGTTCAGGTGTCGTGCCGAGGGCGTTGATTAAATTGTCCCAGCCATCGGGCGCAAAGCCAATGCCAAAATCCTTGGCCACTTCACCGCTGAGCCCACGTTCTTTCAAATAACTGACGGCTTTTTGTGCATCGGCATGCTGGCGCAATTGTTGTTGGTAAAATAAATCGGTTTCGTGCATTAAATCATAAAGATCAGTTTGTGCTTTTTTAACCGCGGGATCAGGCCGTTGCCCACCCTCGTAAGGTACCTCAATCCCCTGGCTACGGGCGAGTTCTTCAATGGCATCTGGAAAACTCAAATGCTCATATTCCATCAAAAAACCAATCGCCGAGCCATTCGCCTTGCAGCCAAAGCAATGATAAAACTGTTTATTCTGGCTCACGGTAAAAGAAGGCGTTTTTTCAGAGTGAAACGGGCAACACGCGCTGTATTCCTTGCCTTTTTTCTTTAAAGGCACACGCGAATCAATCACCTCGACGATATCGACACGATTTAAAAGATCATCAATGAATTGTTGTGGGATACGGCCAGCCATAAGGCAAGTTTACAGATGAATCGAATGACATAGAATGCTTGAAGTGGACTTCCTTGGCTTGTTTCTTAACTTTCAGGATCTTAATATTTAAGAATCACAATGCTAATTGATCAAAAGATCAATTTATAGTTTATTAATCACTATTTTTAGCTATAATTGATAATATAGTCAAGTATATAGGTTGTTTATGAATCCAAAGCCAGAACAGCAAGATGCCTTTGAGCAATTACTCAATGAAGTGTTAACACGCGGTGCCGAGCAGGGCATGGACGGTAAAACCATGGCTAAACGTTTACCTATTTCAGCCGAAACGTTGTCACGGATGAGAGGGCGAAAAAATGGCGACTTTGCTACGTTAGATGCATTAGGTCGCTTAGTCGGTTTGCGTTTAGCCTTTGTGCCGGATGATGATGCGTTGGAAACTATCCGTAAAGGCGAGTTTTTTTAGATGGCAATTAGCACAGACAAGCATGCGGTCATTTGGACACGCACTAAAGACGGCCCGTTAAAAATGGCTGATTTGATCGTCACGCCAAAGCAAACACGCTTTAGTTATACCCGTGAGTTTATTGAATACGATGCGGATTATGATTCAAAACACCTCGCCGGTGGTGTTTCTTTATTAGCACCGCCGCAGCAATACAAAACCGAACAGGTGACGTATTTAGCCAAAGACAGTATTCCGCTTTATCCACGTTTAATGAGTATGTTGCCTGCGAGAAATGAAAGTAATATTCAACGCCGGCTTTATACCCGCATACTGGAAAAAAGTGAGCTGCCACCAAAACCCGGGTTGGATACCGACTGGGAAATTTTATTATTGTCTGCACATAATGGCATTGGTCACTTAGATATTTTTCGTGATGATCGTGTTGCAGAAAATTATTATCACAATACTGAGGAACGTCATTTATTGACCTCACGCTCTGCTTACTGGAAACAGATTCAGGCTGAAATTCAAAACACGGTTTATGACATTGACGACGATGAATTGCTCGATGCCTTTGGGCCAACACCTTCAGTCGGAGGAATGATTCCAAAAATATTGGTTTCAATTCCTGACACTAATAACTGGCAGGGTGAGTTTGCCAGCCCCGGCACGCAAGAAGTAGACGGTGTTAAGTATGTTGATGTTATTTTAAAAATTGAACCGATGGGTTATGAAGGTGTGCTGGTACTCGAAGCTTTATGTCTTGAAATTCATCAGGAGCTTGATTTTGAAGTGCCCCAATTCTGGTTATCTAAAATTGATGGTATGCGTGTGCTGGCAATAAAACGTTTTGATCGATCAGAGGAAGGTTATCCTATCCCAATGGAGTCTTTTTATTCGGTATTTGCGATTGGCGATAAATATTTTCAAAGTAATGCGGATACGGACCTGGAAGAAATGGCTTATCGCATTGCACGCTTGGGTAAAGTTGCGAATATTGATGTCCGTGCTACGCAACAAGATTTATATAAACGATTAATCGTTGCTTTGTTTACCGGTAATGGTGATCTGCATTTAGAAAACTTATCCTTCCTCGGTGGCGCAGAAAACGTAAAGTTATCCCCTGTCTATGATCCCGCGCCCATGCGTGCATGGTCACGTCATAATACCCGTTTTGCGATACCTTTAATCTTTGAAGATGAGCTTGGCGGTTTAAGAGAAAACATAATTAAATTAGCTGAAGCCTATCAATACACAAAAAAACAAGCCGAAAAGTTGATTGATGAGATAGCCGAGAAAACAAAAAACTATACAAAACGTGTAGAAGCGTTAAAGGGTGTTCCAGAGCAAAATAAAAAATTATTGATTGAAACAATTAATAAAGAACGGGATATTTTATCCGGGGACGGAGGTAGTCAAGAATAGTTCTCATGTGCCTTCGACCCTGCCTGACCCTAAAAGTTGATTTGGATCAAGTGTAGAGAAGAACGTTTGTATTATATTTATAAGGTTAAATTATCAGGACTATAATAATGCCTATCGCACTAAAGCCCCTTAATCATTTTTTACGTTTTATACCCGATAAAATTCATACCCGCATGTTGAGTCGTATTGGTGGGCATTTTTTGCGGGGGCAATCGATTACTTCACGTCTGGATTTTATGGAAGGTAAGTGTTTAAAACTGTCGATTACAGATACAGGAAATTGTTGGCAGTTTATTGTTCGGAATAACCATTTACTTGATGACAAAGATAATTCTGTTGCAGATGTTCATATTCAGGGTGATTTAAAAACATTTCTATTGCTTGCGACAAGTAATGAAGATCCTGACAGTTTATTTTTTTCAAGAAAATTAAGTATTGAAGGGAATACCGAAGATGGTTTGTATATAAAAAATCTGATAGATGCTATGGATTTTGATATGGCAATTTATTTGAAATCTGTTTTTGGAGAGTCGGTGGCGACACGTCTTTCTCCGTTTATTGAACGGCTTGATATTTCTAAACATATTCATAGTTTGGGTGAACGACTATTGGTAAAACATTAATGCTGATGTAGTTATATGACGATATAATTAATTATCAAGCGACTGCTCCCAGTTCATACCCGGCTGACCATGCCAATAGCCATTACACCAGCCTTCTTTTGGGCTGGGTAATTTAATAGCCGATGTGTCATTATCAATGCTTGATCTAAAGGCATGAATAATTGATGTCATATTTTCGTCTTGCGGAGAAATTCGTAACACATCGATATTAAGTTGGCGTAGTTTTTCTACCGAGCTTAATAAATTACACGGAACACCTGATTGAAGTTGAGTTCCATTGATTAAAAATAGATTTTGTTGGTCTTGAGTATACAATGGCATACCTTGATCAAATTCCTCGCAACGAAACTCACACTGGTCTTTAGGTACATTAAACGCACGTGCAGTAAAACAACGTGCAGAAAATGAAAGCGGGATATGGCCGTAAACAAAAACTTCGGTTTCCATTTCTTCGGGTTTTTCATTTTGTAAATCGGTCAGTGTGTTTTCTGAAAGCTCTATCGGTAAGACCCAGCGTTTTGCTCCCGCATCATGTAATACAGCTAATGTTTCAGCGTTATACATATTGATGTGAGGGCCGGCAACGTAATCTTGTTTGCCATTTAATAAATGTAACGCTGAAGTATCATTCGCTTCAACAGCATAATTTTCGTTGGTGCAGATTTTTTTTAATTGAGCGAGTTCTGAGTCAGCAACCAACAACGTCATGGTTGAAAGAATAACTTCTTTGCCAGCCGTGGTTAACTTCGCTGCAATTTCTAGCCAGTCGCTAAATTTTAATTGCCGTCTTTTAGAACAAACCACCTCCCCCAGATAAACAATATCAACCGGTGAGTTTTCTATTTCTTCATAAAAGGAAAAAACTTTTTCTTTTGACCAAAAATATTGTAGTGGGCCTAATGATAGTTTCATAATAATTTCCTTTTACTGCCATGGACGGTGATATGCACCAAGGGTATGCGAGTTTCCTTCGGAGACATGATCAAGTCCTTCTATCCATTCTTGATTGGGTGCGTAATTTTCCGGATCGGCATAACATGAATCAATCGCCGCACGTAATATTTGTGTGACCTGAGCAACATAAGAAGGACTGCGTTGACGACCTTCCACTTTAATTGCCGCAACACCCATTTTTATAATGTCGGCAAGGATGGGTAAGGTGTTTAAACTAGTGGGTTCTTCAATGGCATAAAATGTTTCGTCACCCACTTGAAACCGTCCTTTGCACAAAGTGGGGTAACCTGCATTTTCATCTGCTGTGTATTGATCGATGAGTACATTATTGAGTCGAGATTGTCTTCCTTCAGGTGTTTCTACCCATTTAACCGCTTTTGCCGGAGAGCAGACGCCACAAGAGTTAGGCGACTCTCCTGTAACATAAGATGATAAGACACAACGTCCTTCAACCATGACGCATAAACTACCAAAGCCAAATACTTCAACTTCGACAGGACTGTTATCAATTACATTTTTTACCTGAGCAAGGGATAATACGCGCGGTAAAACAACACGTTGAATATTAAAATTATCTTTAAAGAATCCAATAGCATGTTTGTTGGTTGCAGAACCTTGTACGGAAAGATGTAAACGTAAATCAGGATAGTTGTTTGCAGCATAACGCATTAAACCGGGGTCGGCTAAAATAACAGCGTCAACTTTAAGTTTTGCTGCATCATCAATCGCGTTTGTCCAGATTGACCAATCAGCAGGCTGCGGAAAAGTATTTAATGCTAACAAAACTTTTGCATTTTTTTTGTGCGCATACTGGATTCCAGTTTGTGCATCTTCAAAATTAAAATTTAAACCAGGAAAATTTCGTGCGTTGGTTGCATCACGAAATCCGATATAAACAGCATCAGCACCGTGGTCTACTGCGGCACGTAATGCCGGTAAGCTACCGGCGGGACAAACGAGATCCATTTTATTTTCGAGGTTTAATTTATTATCTGGCGCTGCCATGTACTATGTTCTCCATATTTTATTCCCTGGCTATGTCCGCGCTGTTTAAGTTCAGCGGTGATACCATTTAATACATTCCACTTTTGTGAGCACCACTCGGGGGCGAGAAGTATACTTTTTTCTGCGGTACCGGTAAGACGATGAAAAATAATTTCTTTTGGGGTCAGTGCAACTAAGTCTGCCACGGTATTAATGTATTCTTTTAAACTCAACGGCTGATACTCTCCACGCCGCCATTCATTTGCTAACTGCGTTCCCTTAACAACATGTAAAGGATGAATTTTTAGACCTTCAACACCTTGTTCTAAAACGCGTAATAAATTGATCTTTGCATGCGAATTATTTTCACCAGGCAAACCAACAATTAAATGGGTGCAGACAGACAAGTTTCTGCTATGAGCTGCTTTTATTGCTTTACAGTAACTTGCATAGTCATGACCACGATTCACCCGTTTTAATGTTGCGTCATAACTGGATTGCAATCCTAACTCCAACCAGATTTCATAACCTTTATTCTGATAGTCGCTCAGTAGATCTAAAACTTTTGCGGGAACGCAATCCGGTCGTGTTCCGATACAAAGTCCGATTACATCAGGATCTGATAGTGCATTGTCATAAATATTTTTTAATATTTCTGGATCAGCATAGGTATTTGTATAGGCTTGAAAGTAAGCAAGGTATTTTTTTGCACGGGTGCGTTTAATAATGACATTTCGACCAGCATTAATTTGTTGCAGCAATGGTGCAGGTTGTCTTCCATTCGGGCTAAAAGATACGTTATTACAAAAAGTACAACCGCCACGACCAATTGTTCCATCACGATTTGGGCAAGTAAAATCAGCGTCAATCGCAATCTTATGAATGCGTTGTTGATGTTTTTTTAACATCGACTGACCAAATGTATTTACATAATTTGATAAAATCATTTATTTAATCAATCTGCAATTTTCCATATAAACAATAAAATATTCTCAGGTTTCATTAGACACAGAGATTATTTATTACGAGGGCAGTACTTTATCGTTTAAATGGGGTATGAGCTCTTGATCTGAATCAAGTTTAGGACTTATTGTTATAGTGCAGACAGCAATAAACACTGGTTTGAAAGGTGTTGCGGTGCTACTAAACTTTAGACTTATTCCATCCCTGGAAATTATTAAGAATTAAAAATAGACACCAAACACAATTGAAGTTTCTTTAAAATCAAATTTATGAGAAAGATTATCGCTTGCACTTGATGTTGTTCTCGCGTCAGGCATATCAATATGTCCGTGTTTTATAAACAAGCGAGTGAAGAAGTCTTCAGTAAAGTTATATTCAAGTCCAAGTTTTAAGCTATAGCCTGTGCCGGAGACATGAAATTGATCATTACGGGCGCCACCGAATAATGTTGCATTTGTTTTAGGATACATAATGGCAAGACCTGGCCCCCAATACAGGGATAAAGCTCGCGTCTTTTTTGGATTGTTCCACAAGTTTATAAAGTGTTCCATTTCTACCGAAACAAAATTTAAGCCATCCGTATGTTCAAATGTTAATAGGTTGCTATCAACGAGTTTTGTATCTGAGCCGCTATAAGTTCCATCATGTGGTGCACCTTTACCACTGATAGTCCCATTAATGCCTACGGTTTGGTTGTTACGCATGATGTATTTCATATGGTCGTTACCAAATGAAATAGAAAGATTGTCAGTAATGAAGTAACCGAAGCGAAGATTGCTTTGAGGTACAGACCATTTCCAGGGTAACAAAAATTCAAGGCTGGGCTCTGACTGGCCATCACGTGCAGCAACATTTTTTAAGGTGAAGTCATAACCATTACCTGTTAAATGGTAGTCACCATTTGAATAAGACGCACGGTTATAACCATAGAAAAAATTCCACTTACCTTTTCTTTCCAGTACGTTTGCCTGTGCATTCGCTAAAAAGCTGAGGAATAAAATTGTTGCGAGTGTATAAAATTTCATTTTTCTTATCCGAAAATATGATAACTATTTTTAAGTCATTATTAATTGAGGGTAACGGTTCTACAGTAATATAAGATAGCTTTGAATAAATTTTTTTGAAAATGTTTTGAGTAGAGCTAGAGTGATTTAATCAAAGGTTAAACTGGGTGGGGAAGATTAAGAAAGTTTAGCTTTGATTTTTCCGCTAACAGCACCCATGTCTGCTTTGCCAGCAAGTTTAGGTTTGAGTATGCCCATCACTTTGCCCATGTCTTTCATTTCACTTGCACCAGTAGATGAAATGGCTTCGTCAATGAGTGTATCAACGTCAGCATCTGAAAGTTGTTCAGGCATGAATTCTTTTAGTATAGCGACTTCTTTAATTTCGATTTCAGCAAGTTCGTTACGGCCGGCTTTTTCGAACTGTTCAATACTATCTTTACGTTGCTTGAGCATCTTTTCAATAACGGCAACAATTTGCTCGTCATCGAGTTCAATGCGTTTATCAACTTCGATTTGTTTAATGGCAGCCGTTAGCAGACGCAATGTGCCAAGACGCTCTTTGTCTTTACTGCGCATGGCAGTTTTGACATCGTCATTAATTCGAATTTTGAGAGTAGAATCGGTCATGAAGGCGAAATAAAACCACCTCAAGGAATGAGGTAGCTTAGAATCTTAGTATAAACGCTTTAAACGATTACGATCGCGAGACGTTTTCTTAAGATTGCGCTTAACAGCAGCGGCTTTTTCACGTTTGCGAACTGATGTTGGTTTTTCGTAAAATTCGCGACGGCGAACTTCAGATAAAACACCAGCTTTTTCACAAGAACGCTTGAAGCGACGTAGAGCGACATCAAATGGTTCGTTTTCTTTTACGCGTACAGCAGGCATGTAATCCTTACCTCTAAAAATTTATTGCAATTGAGAAAGCGCGCAAGTTTAATCCCTGTCAGGCGAAAAAGCAAAGATCCACAAGCAAAAGAGTGAAATAATAGCGATATGTTGATATTAGGAATTGAAACCTCGTGCGACGAGACAGGAATAGCGCTTTTTGACTCTAAAAAGGGGCTTTTGGCAGATGCTTTATATAGTCAGATTGCGGTTCACGCAGAATATGGCGGAGTTGTGCCTGAACTGGCATCGCGTGACCATATTCGAAAAACGCTTCCATTAGTAAAGCAGGTTTTTGCTGAGGCAGGGTTAACTGCACAAGATTTAGATGGCGTTGCCTATACCGCGGGCCCTGGTCTGGCTGGGGCACTGCTGGTGGGAGCGGGGATTGCGCGAAGTTTGGCTTATGGCTGGGACATTCCTGCAGTTGCGGTTCATCATATGGAAGGCCACTTATTGGCGCCGATGTTGGAGGAAAATCCTCCCGAATTTCCCTTTGTGGCACTGCTTGTTTCGGGTGGGCATACCATGCTGGTGAAAGTGGAGGGCATTGGCCAGTACCAGTTGCTGGGAGATTCTCTGGATGATGCCGCTGGTGAAGCCTTTGATAAAACGGCGAAAATGTTGGGGCTTACTTATCCCGGTGGTCCGGCGGTGGCAAAATTAGCGGAAAAAGGGGAGGTGGGGAAGTACAAATTTCCTCGCCCAATGTGTGATCGTCCGGGGTTAGATTTTAGTTTCAGCGGTTTGAAAACCTTCACTCTAAATACGCTCAATAAAAGTGATAAAACTGAACAAACCAAAGCCGATATTGCCTGTGCATTTGAAACAGCGGTGGTCGAGACGTTAGCGATTAAATGTCGACGTGCACTAAAAGAAACTAATTCAACACGTCTGGTTATAGCTGGCGGAGTGAGCGCTAACACACGTCTGCGACAACGGCTTGAAGCCATGGTAAAAAAAGAAAAAGCACAAGTCTATTATCCAAGGTTGGAGTTTTGTACTGACAACGGGGCAATGATTGCGTTTGCAGGTTGCCAGCGTTTAGTCGCAGGGCAACATGAAAATCTGGAATTTCATGCCAAACCACGTTGGGATTTAGAATCGCTAAAAGTAATTTAATCCGGATGCGTAATTTAAAGCCCCTGAATTCTGCTTCACTTCATCCGCGCTACGTTCCTGTGTAGATCAGGGCTTTCAGCCCGACGTAGCGGCAAACATAACCCACGTGTGTTATTCGTTACCTGAAAACCAAACCACATCAGTTAATGGTGTGGTTCAGCGATATGATTAAATACCGCTGTTGGCCTAAAGGCCAACCTACAAGACAAGAAATATTAAGGGTTATCCGTGCCTATTGAATCTTCAGTGCCTTTCAGCATATTTTGAATATTAGAACGATGTCGCCAGAACAAAATGACGGTCATGATCACGGTAACAGCAATGGTGGCTGTGTCATTGAACCAATACCAAACATAAACGGGCGCGAGTGCGGTTGCAACTAAGGCTGAGAGCGAAGATATTTTGACAATTTTTGCCATGAATAACCATGTGCCTGCAGTTGCCAGACCAATCCACCATGAAAAACCAAACAAAACACCCAACATCGTTGCAACGCCTTTGCCGCCTTTAAACTGAAAAAAGACCGGATAAAGATGACCAAGAAAGGCCGCTATGCCGACAAGTGAAAGTGTTAATACGCTGACGTCCATGTACTTCACAATAAGTACAGGAATTAAACCTTTTAACATGTCACCGGCTAGTGTAATTGCTGCTGCTTTTTTACCGCCAAAGCGTAAAACGTTGGTTGCACCGGGATTGCCAGAGCCTTCACCGCGTGGATCGGGTAGCCCCATTATTTTGCAAACAATAATGGCGGATGAAAGTGAGCCAGTGAGATAAGAAGCAATGATAAGTGCGTAGTCGAGTATTTCGAGTTGTATATTCATGCGCTAAAGGTACAAGATTTCTAGGGCGAGAGACAAGAAAAAACTAAAAATTTAATGCCTGATGCTGTATCTTTGCGCCCATGGATATTATTTTTCTTAACGATTTAAAAATCGAAACCATTATTGGTATTTATGATTGGGAACGCGAAACCAAACAGACCATCAGTCTGAATTTGGAGATGGCGACTGACATTCAAAAAGCCGCTGAAACGGATGACATTGAAAATACGCTGGATTACAAAGCAGTATCAAAACGTTTGATTAGTTTTGTTGAAGAGAGTGAGTTTTTACTGGTTGAACGTTTAGCTGAAGAATGTGCACAAATAATTCTTAATGAGTTTGATGTACCCTGGCTGCGTTTGAAACTCAATAAAGGCGAAGCCATTCGTGGTGCCAGTGGTGTGGGCATTCTAATCGAACGCGGAATTAAACCCTAGGCATGGCTAAAATTTATATCAGTATTGGCAGTAATATTGACGCGGAAAAAAATATCCGTCTCGCTATTCATGCGCTACAAGATCATTACGGTAAACTCATTCTATCTTCTGTATATGAAAGTGAAGCAGTGGGCTTTGAGGGTGATAATTTTTTAAATTTAGTTGCCGGCGTAAAAACGGATGAAGATGTTCATGCTGTTGCGCGGGTTTTGCATAAAATAGAAGATCAAAATGGGCGGGATCGTACAGCTCCGCGTTTTTCATCACGATCTGTTGATCTTGATTTATTGCTTTATGACGACCTTGTTCTTCAGGAAGAGGGTTTAGAACTTCCACGTGATGAAATCACGAAAAATGCCTTTGTTTTACTGCCTTTAGAAGAAATAGCCCCGCAATTAATTCATCCGGAAACGGGCAATACAATGTGCGATCACTGGATAAGTTTTGATAAAAAGTCACAAAAATTGTGGCCCATTGAATTTAAGCTTTAATAGAAATTGATCCAGATCAATCACACGTCATTTTCCTAGAATAATTACTTTATTTAACTCTTACGTACTAAAGTTATGTCCAGCTCATGACGCTATACCCCTATAAATATACAAATTAAATAATTTCAAAGGTAACTTATTATGGCTGGGCTATATTCGATTCTTACTGCTCCTTCGGTAGCAGTTTTAAACAAACTTAAATTTACCTGGAAATTTGCCCTGATTTTTGTCTTGTATTTAATTCCGGTAACTTATATTACTTATGTTTCATTAACTGAACATACAAAAGATATCGAATTTGCCAATATCGAAAGAGATGGTTTGCATTATATGAGTGCTCTACGTCCACTGTTTGAACATATGGCGCAAACACGAGGTATGACGAATGCGTATCTAAATGGTAATGCCACATTAGAGCCAAAAATTACGGCTAAACGTGCGGTCGTTAATAATGAGATATCCACATTGATGAACATCGATGCTGAGCTTGGGCAGATTCTTAGTACTGGATCATTGGCAAAAGCGATTCAAGATGATTGGAATGAGGTAATTAAAAACGCATTTTCAATTCCGGCAGGTAAAGCCTTTGCCGCACATACTGCTGTGATTGAGAAAGTAATAGCGCTTCAAGGACTAGTGTTAGAAAATTCAATGTTGTTATTAGATCCATCATTTGACAGTCACTTTCTGGCTAATGAATTAAGTGTACAGTTACCCATATTGGCAGAAAATTTAGGGAAGGCGCGTGGCTTGGGAGCAGGTATTGCGGCAGCAGGCAGCTTTACACCAGCATCATTTTTAAAACTAACAAGTTTCATTAATAATATTAGCAATGCAAATGAAAAAATGATGCATGGTTTTGATGTGATCTTTAAAAATAACGACACGCTTAAACAAAAATTATCTCTCACTAGAAAAAATGCAAATGATGCAACTAATCAATTTATTGCTTTAACAAAGAATAAAATTCTTGAAGCAGACAATATTAATATTGATTCAGCAGATTATTTTTCAAGAGGGACTGAAGCCATATCGGTGAATTTGAAATTATATGACATGGCTATGCCTGAATTGGATGGCGTGTTAGTTGATCGCATCTCTGGACTTAAAACCGAAATCCTTATTAATATTGTTTCAAGCTTCTTATTACTGTTTGGAGCGCTTTATTTGTTTGCTGGTTTCCAAGGTAGCTTAATGGGGTCAATCAACCGTATTAAAAATGCAGTACATGCTATGGCAGAAGGCGATTTAACTACAGAAGTTAAAATAGATTCACAAGATGAAATGCAGTTAATTGCAACAGATATGAATATGATGATTAAGAAAACAAATGCACTAGTATCTCAAGTTATCAGTGCTGCAAATCAAGTTGTTCATTCATCGGATCAAAGTGGTGCATCATCTGAAGATACTCGTGATGGTGTTAATCAACAAAATATGGAACTTGAATTAGTTGCTACAGCCATGAATGAAATGTCTGCAACTGTTCATGAAGTTGCAAATAATGCAGCTAGTACAGCAGAAGCAACACGTAATGCAGATATAGAAGCAAAGAATGGAAAATCTGTAGTGAACCAAACTATCCAATCTATAAATGTTCTCTCTAGTGAGATGCAGCAAGCGAGTAACGTGATTAAACAACTCGAAAAAGACAGTGAAAGCATAGGATCCGTGCTAGATGTTATTCGCGGTATAGCCGAACAAACCAATTTACTTGCACTCAATGCTGCAATAGAGGCAGCACGTGCGGGCGAACAGGGTCGAGGTTTTGCGGTGGTTGCTGATGAAGTAAGAACTCTGGCGAGTCGAACACAGGATTCAACGCAGGAAATACAGAGCATGATTGAGAAGCTGCAACAGGGTTCAAGAAATGCAGTGAAAGTAATGGATGATGGTATGCTGCAAACTGAAAAAACAGTAGGCCAAGCGGCTGAGGCAGGTTCTACTCTCGAGACAATTACTACAGCGGTTGATCATATCACATCTTTGAATGAGCAAATAGCCAGCGCAGCTGAGGAACAAAGCAGTGTGGCAGAGGAAATTAATCGTAATGTTGTCAATGTGAGAGATATTGCAGAAAAAACATCACGTAATGCAAATCAAACTGCTGAAAATAGCACGTCTTTAAAAGGCGTGGCTTCACAATTGCAGGAACTGGTTGCTGAGTTTAAAGTTAATTAATAGTAGTACGTCAGCAAAAGCGAAGAAAAGCCGGTATGTTTGTCAGCACCGGCTTTTTTATTAACTTGTAATAGTATGAAGCTAAGCAGTTATGAATTTAAACTACGACCGCCATCAACAGCGATAATTTGTCCGGTAACATAGTCGGCATCTTTTATTAAATATAAAATGGTTTTGGATATGTCGTTGGGTTTGCCCTGACGTTTTAAAAATGTACGCGAGACAATGCGTTGTTTTGCTACTTCATCCAGATTTTCCGGCCAGAGTATTGCACCCGGTGCAACAGCATTCACTCTTATTTCAGGTCCTAATTCACCGGCAAGAGACTTAGTCATCATTACCAGACCGGCTTTTGCCATACTGTAGATTGGAAAAGTTTTTAACGGCCGTTCCGCATGAATATCAACAATATTAATAATACAGCCGTTGGTTTTTTTTAAGTGTGGCGCAGCGGCTTGCGATAAAAAAAACGGCGCCTTAAGATTTGAACCAATAAGATCATCCCATTGTTCTTCTGTCGCTTTTCCCATTTTTGTCGGGTAAAAACTTGATGCATTATTAATTAATACATCCAATCGTCCCCATGCTTTAATTGATTCTTCGATCAGTGCCGGAAGGCCATTAGTGATATGTAAATCAGCCTGAATAAGAATGACAGAGTTTTCTCTTTTGTCATTAAGCTCTTTTTGAACAGCCTGAGCTTGTTGGCGTGAGCCCCGGTAATGCAGCACAATATTCATACCATTTTGATGTAATAGTTTTGCTGTTGTTGCGCCAATACGGTGTGCAGCACCGGTAATTAAAACAACAGGAGTATTAGGCATTTGTGGTATCCTTGAATGAATTTTATTTACTTTAACACAAGCAATTAGGTCTCGTCAGTTTTCATGTCTACCGATTCATATAATCAGCAACTTTATCAGTCTGCACGAGAGACTAAAGAATTACCTGTCCCCGATGAGATCGCGCAACATCATAGTAAAAAATTAATCGCGCTGATCAAAAGTGAAATTGAGCAAAATGATGGTGCAATTTCATTTCAACGTTATATGGAGCTGGCACTGTATGCTCCGGGATTGGGTTATTACGCTGCGGGTAGCGCCAAGTTAGGTGAAGAGGGTGATTTTATAACGGCACCTGAAATTTCACCGTTGTTTTCACAGACGTTAGCTAATGCGATTTTGCCTGCATTGGAAAATGATCAAATCATTCTTGAAGTCGGTGCCGGTCGTGGTCGTATGGCAGCTGATATTTTAGTGTATTTAAAACAGAAAAATAGATTACCAAAACAATACTGGATTTTAGAGCTGAGTGCTGATTTAAGAGAACGACAAAAACAAACTATTACAGAAATCATTCCTGATTTTGTAGAAAACGTAAAATGGTTAGAGGAATTACCCAATGCATTCACCGGTGTTGTGTTAGCCAATGAGTTGCTTGATGCGATGCCTGTGCAACTATTTCAGAAAACAGAAAACGATATTAATGACGTTAATGTTATTTGGGCTGGGAATAAATTTTCTTTCCAGTTAAAATCGAGTTTTGATCAACGTTTGGTGCATCGTGTTAAAAATATTGAAACTAAGTTAGAAAAAGAATTTGATGCGGGCTATGTATCTGAAATAAATTTTGCTGCAGAAGACTGGGTAAAAAGTATTGCTGCAAGTTTACAGCAAGGCATTATAATTTTAATTGATTATGGTTTCCCTCGACATGAGTATTACCATGAGCAACGTGCCCAGGGCACATTGATGTGTCATTACCGGCATCGAACTCATCCTGATGTTTTTGTTTATCCCGGTTTACAAGACATTACGGCGCATGTTGATTTTACCGCAATGGCGGATGCTGCTTTGGAAGTAGATCTAAAAGTGATTGGTTATACCAATCAAGCGAGTTTTTTAATGGGGGCTGGTTTACTTGAACTCAGTGCAATAAATGAAGAAGGTAATGTAGAACAACAAATGGAAATGGCATCGCAAGTTAAAAAATTGACATTACCTCATGAAATGGGGGAGTTGTTTAAGGTGATCGGTTTTAGTAAAAACTGTGATGTTTCTTTACCCGCGTTTGAGTTTCGTGATATGCGGGAATATTTATAATTTTGTAGGTTCGAATTTATTCGAATGCGGTGTTGGTTTAATAAATAAAAATTTTTATTAAATAATTTTAGTGATTTATGAATGAGTTGATTGATTATTTTCGGTCATGAAACAGATGGGTTCAAATCAAGGATGGCATCTTTTGCGCGTCTTGATTTGACCTTCCCCGTTTCATAGCCAGCATTACAATTTATATTATTCGTATAAACGATTTTAATTTTTTAAAGGAAATAAAATGTTTTTTTGGCAAATAGTTATTTTGGCTTTAGTGCAAGGGTTAACAGAATTTTTACCTATATCCAGTTCCGCACATTTAATTCTTGTTCCTGTGTTAAGTGACTGGCCTGATCAGGGCTTAGCTTTTGATGTGGTTATGCATCTTGGCACTTTAACCGCAGTAATTTGGTATTTTAGAAAAGATGTTTTGCAGTTAAGTGTTGACTGGACACAATCATGTCTTAAGAAACACACCATTGGCGAGAGCCGGTTAGCATGGATAGTGATTGTTGCAACAATCCCTGTTGGTGCTGCAGGTTTATTGTTTAATGATTATGTTGATAATGTATTACGCTCTCCAATAGTTATCGCATGGGCAACCATTGGTTTTGGTTTATTGTTGGGTGCATCTGATTATGTGGGTAAGAATAAAAAAATAAAATATAATGAACATCAACTGAGCTGGAAAAGTGGTATTTCAATAGGCTTCGCACAAGCTTTAGCATTGATCCCGGGAACGTCTCGCTCAGGCATTACTATGACGGCAGGACTATTTGCAGGTTTAACCCGACAGGGAGCGGCACGTTTTTCATTTTTATTATCGATTCCTACGATATTAATGGCCGGTGGATATAAAACATTAAAACTCATTCAGCAAGGCAATGGTGTTGATTGGTTTTCACTAGGTCTGGGTTATTTTTTATCCGCTGTTTCAGCCTATATCTGTATTCATTATTTTATGAAAATGCTTGAACGAATTGGAATGACCCCGTTTGTCATTTATCGGGTTGCTCAGGGAATTATATTGCTTTATTTATTTTCATAATTAGCTAAATGTTAGTTTATAAAAAGTGTTGGTTAACACTTGGCTGGATGATGGTGGCTCTGGTTTTTTATTTTTCGTTAACACCAAGCCCTCCTGAAATAAAACTGAATTTTGAACACCTTGATAAGGTCGAACATTTTTTAGCTTACGTTATTTTAATGGGTTGGTTTTCTCAAATATATACATCAAATAAAAATCGTATTGCATATTTTATTTTTTTTGTAAGTATGGGTGTGTTAATAGAGATATTACAAGGCCTGGGAAAGGTGCGGTTTTTTGAATACAGTGACATGCTGGCCAATACGACGGGAGTGACTGTCGCATGGATAATGACAAGAGGAGAGTTGAAGCATTTGTTATTAACGTTTGAAAAAAAATTGCTAAATTAATCAAGAGGCTTTGCTATTAAATCATGTTCAGTGGCCGCAACAATTTTCACATCAACGAAATCACCAAGCTGTACGTCTTCAAAACCGTCTAGGATAACTTCACCATCAATCTCGGGTGCATCGGCTTTTGAGCGCGCGAGGACTAAACCTTCTTCACCGTAGCTATCGACTAATACAGTCATGGTCTGGCCAATCTTTTTCTGTAATTTGTTGGCACTGATTTGGGCCTGTAACTGCATAAAACGTTCAAGCCGTTCTTGTTGTATTTCTTCAGGAACAAAGTTACCCAGTTCGTTTGCTACAGCACCTTCAACCGGTGAATAGGCAAAAGCACCAACCCGATCGAGTTGTGCTTGTTCAAGAAAATCGAGTAGCTCTTCAAACTCATCATCTGTTTCACCAGGGAAGCCGACAATAAATGTTGAACGTAAGGTAATCTCAGGACAAATGTTGCGCCAGTTCTTAATACGCTCAATGGTTTTATCAATATTACCTGGGCGCTTCATGGCTTTAAGAATGCGTGGGTTTGCATGTTGTAATGGAATATCTAAATAAGGAAGTATCTTTCCTTCTGCCATTAAAGGAATGACATGATCAACGTGAGGGTAAGGATAAACATAATGTAATCGTACCCATGCACCTAGTTCACTTAATGCTGCTGACAAATTTGTCATATGGGTTTTAATGGGTTTACCACCCCAAAAATCAGTTCGGTATTTTACATCTACACCATAAGCGCTGGTATCCTGGGAAATAACGAGTAATTCTTTAACACCTGAATTAACAAGATTTTCAGCTTCTTGCATGACATCAGCCACGTTGCGGCTGACAAGATCGCCACGCAGTGAAGGGATAATGCAAAAAGTACAACGGTGGTTACAGCCTTCAGATATTTTTAAATAAGCATAATGCTTTGGCGTTAGTTTAATACCGGCATTAGGGACTAAGTCATAAAAAGGATCATGGGGTTTAGGCAGATGATCATGTACCACTTTCATGACTTCTTCTGCAGCATGTGGCCCCGTTACAGCAAGAACATTTGGGTAAGCGGTTTCAACAACACCTTCTTTGGCGCCAAGACAACCGGTTACGATGACTTTACCATTTTCTTCTAAGGCTTCACCGATGGCATCCATTGATTCTTCAACTGCAGAGTCGATAAAACCACAGGTATTAATAACGACAAGTTGCGCATTTTCATAGCTGTCGGTAATTTCATAACCTTCAGCGCGTAACTGAGTAATAATGTGTTCGGAGTCTACTAAAGCCTTGGGACAGCCAAGACTAATAAAACCTACTCTAGGTGCTGTATCAGTCATATGAATTAACTTGCCGAGTGTGTTTGCTTATACTGAGCAATAGAAATTATTTTCTGTTGCACTTCATCCCAGAGAATAAATTTAAATTCTTTGGCAACATCTCTAAATCGAATTCGTTTTACATCTTCAAACAAATGGGCATATTCTTTATGGCAAGCAGAAAGATTATAGTTAGGTATAGCAGCAGATAAATGGTGTATGTGGTGATATGCGATATCAGCACCAAACCAGTTAAAAAATTTAGGAACAGTAAAAAAACTCGTACCTGTTAATGCGCCTTGATAGTAGTCCCAATGCGCTGTATCTGCTGCGTAAGAACCTTCAAAGTTATGTTGTAATGTAAATATCAATAAACCTGCTGCACCAGCAAACGAAAGACTAATAATATAAATAGTAAAAAATGTTGCTGCGCCAAAATACATGCTCGCTGCCCACCAAATACTAAGCAGGACAATGTTATTGAGTGTCATGTGTAAATATTCTTTACCATTTTTCCAATTGCGAGATTCTTGAGAAGAGATAATGTTTTTAAATGGTTCTTTAGGTGAGGCCAATTTTTTCTTAACAATACTAACGACAAATTTTAAACTACCAAGCAACCAATTAATTCGTGGATTAAATATGAAATATAAAAAAGCACCAAAAGGTGAGAGTAAAATATTTCGTCCTAATTCATATTTTTTTTGTTGGCTTGGAGAAAATTTTTCAAATTCTTTGACAGATAAAATATTTAAAGGGCCGCGGTATTTTTCCCAATTACCATTCGTTGAATGGTGGTAGTTGTGGTGTTGAGTCCAAACATATTGAGGCATACCAACAAACACGCCAGTAAAAAATCCACCAATGGTATTGAATAGCTGGGTTTTAAAAATACTCTTATGACCACAGTCATGCATCAACATGAAAATGCGCACAATAAAAAATGATAGTAGAATCGTATAGCCGGCAGCCAGCCAGTATGAATGAGCATTGAGGCTAATCATCGCTAAATAAAAAAGAGCAAAATAAGGCACAAGTGTATTGATGTGTTGAAAGAATGCTTTTGTATCACTTTTAACTGAATATTTTTTGATGATTTCTGGTGCGATTTCTTTGAGTTGAACGGGGGTAGTCATTTTTGAATCATCCAAATACAGTAATATGAATTAAGGGTTGATATTATAGAACAATTCAATTGTAAAAAAGTAGTTTATTGAAGTGATAAATGTCAAAAGGAGTTTTTATGATATAGCTTCAATATGGTTCCCTTTTTTTCTATTGCTTTTTTAAGGCATCATTGGCGCGATTAACTATTGTGACTTTATTATCACGGTCAATAAATTGGGTGACAACAATAATTATTTATCGGATAAATAGCTGGTTTTTGTTAGCGTATACGGAATAATAAGAGGCTGGTAGTGTCCTTTTTTACGGTGTTTTAGATTTTTATCAGGATAATCTTTACGCCAGTCCCATAGAGTCTTTGCAATTCTGGAAAATACAATATTTGAAAAGATACGTAAAAATCTGTAATTAACTAACCAGCCAAATAGACGAACACCAATCCAGACAAAAAAACGAACAACATGATCATAAAAATTTAATTTTAAATTCAATGCGACATAGGATTCTTTTGATATAAGTTTAGATGTAATTAGTCGTGCTACACGCCGTACATGCAATAGTTGAGCAAGAGGGAATGGTATTGTACGACTGGCCGTTTCAGAAAAAGCACCTAACAATGCTTGCTGTAATAATTCGCCATCATTAGAATTTCCACGACGACGATTCAAAACCTGATTATATATTTCTTCAGTTTTCTCATAATGAGTAAATTCAGTTAAAAATTTTTCATCTACACCCAGTAAATAACCAACCACATTCCAGGAGTGGATATACGCTTCCTGATTCTGATTTGTTAATTTTACTCCAATTTTTTTCAATCCACGTAAGATGGTGTATGAAAAAGTAAGCAGAATAATTGCTAATGCTTCATTATTAATGGGTACACCGTCTGTTTTTATATTCCACGAATTTGGTTTTATGTGGCCGGCCCAGTCGCATTGTTCCTGAATAGAATCATAGACATAAGCAAGTAAATAATTATTAGATTCAGGTTGGTTATGTTCACTGGCAAGCTTTTCTTTGTGTAACATTAAATGTCGTACAGCAGCATGAATTAATCTGATTTTTAAAACGGACTGAACACCTTTACCGGCTAATTTTGTTCCTTGAACAAATAACCCTTTTTCCCCCATTACATCGGTTACCATTTGCGCGGTTTCAACCAGACGCTTAGGTGCATCATCAATCAGACGACGAGTAAAGCCGAGTACTTTGGTATCGGGTTGACAAACGTAAGTTGTTGGCAGGCTTGCACAACCCAGGATCATAATGCTTGAGAAAATATGATCCTGAAAAACATGGGCGCCACGACTCAATTTTTCAGCATCAGCCCAAGCCGGGACGACAATTGCCTGAGTAAAATATTTTTCCAGTGTGTTACCTATTTCTTCGTCTTCGGGGAAGTATTCTTTTATCGACTCTAAAATTTCACCCTTAACTGGCATGCGGATCATATTGATCAACTTATCGACAAGTAGCTGAATTGATGAATCGAATTGAGTTGCAAAGGCATCAATAACTTCATCAGCAAGCGGGTCACCCTGGTGTCGGAAATTATTCAGCATTGCATCGGTAAAAGGAGAGGTCATTTTTTATTCCTTATTATTGTTTTTAGTTCATTCGTGCCTGTTTGATACTCTCTATTCGTTGTCTGGCTAACTCTTCTTTTATATCTTTACCTTTTAAACCCTGTGCAACCAATTTTTTTGCATTTATTTTTTTTGCAGCCTCAAAAACTTTTCTATAAATTGCTGGCTGATCGAAATGTTTATCTTCAAAACCTGTGCGGCCTCGTGAGTCTGCTTCGCAAGCGAGTAAAAAAAGTTCAAAACGTTCCGGGCGACGAAAAGCATCGAGTGATTCCAGTATCTTCAAAAAAGTTGCATCACGTAATTCAGCGGCACGATGATAATGCAGATGATATTTTGTCACGATGATTGCAAGCTCACGATAATCATTGGGAATACGATAACGATTACATAATGCTTCAACCAGTGGGACACCGCGTGATTCGTGATCAATATGTTTTGGCCATTTATTTATTGGTGTCGTGCCTTTCCCTAAATCATGTACCAGTGCGGCAAAACGAACTTTAGCATCGTCTGACAATGTTGCTGCCTGAGTCAGCACCATCATAGTATGAATGCCTGTATCAATTTCAGGATGGTGTTTTTCGGGTTGGGGTACACCCCAAAGCCGATTTATTTCCGGAAATAATTTAGCCAGTGCACCGCAGTCGCGTAATACTTCAAAATAACGTGCGGGTGTTTTTTCAGTTAAAGCGCGCATGGTTTCCTGCCAGACACGTTCAGGGACTAATGCATCAACTTCGCCATTTTCCACCATCTGAGACATGAGCGATTGCGTTTCATCAGCAATAGTAAATCCTAAATCAGCAAAACGTGCAGCAAAACGGGCAAGACGTAAAATACGCACGGGGTCTTCAATAAAAGCGGGTGAGACATGACGTAAAATTTTTGCTTTTATATCAGCCTGTCCGTTAAAAGGATCAATCAATTGACCATCAGCATCTTCTGCAATGGCATTAATGGTCAGGTCTCGTCGAATTAAGTCTTCTTCAAGTGTGACATCGGCTGTTGCATGAAAACTAAAACCATCATAACCGGCTGCTGTTTTTCGCTCAGTTCTGGCTAGCGCATATTCTTCATTTGTTTCGGGGTGTAAGAAGACGGGGAAATCTTTTCCGACCTGCCGATAATTTAACTTTAATAATTCATCGGCGTTTGCGCCAACAACAACCCAGTCGCGATCCTTGGTCTTTAGTCCCAATAATTTGTCACGTACATAACCGCCAACAAGAAAGATTTCCATAGTTATTAAAAGTCTTTATTTATAATTATCTTGCCACCATTATATAGATTATTAACGTGGTGATCACACTTTAGTTATAAGTCTTTGCATAATTCGGTTATCTGCATAAATTGCGCTATAGTTATTTTATCAACAGCGGACTTATATAAGGTATGTCGCTAATAATTAAGGAGTAGTGTATGAGTTTTGAAGTGATTAATCCCTCAACTGGCGATAAAGTCACCGAGGTTCCTGTTTGGAATTCTCAGCAATTAGAGTCGGGATTGGCAGCAGTTGCAGCGGCTTCACCACAATGGGGAAAAACTCCAATGACTGAGCGTTGTTCTTTAATGCACAAAGCCGCCGATGTACTACGGATGAATAAAGATAAATACGCCGCCATTGTTACGCAGGAAATGGGTAAATTAATTAATGATGCTCGGGCAGAAGTTGAAAAATGTGCCGGCGTTTGTGATTTTTATGCCGACAATGGGCCGCAATTTTTATCTGATGAAGCGATTGAATCGGATGCCGGTAAAAGTTATGTGGGATATTTTCCTTTAGGTACGGTACTTGCTGTGATGCCCTGGAATTTTCCTTTGTGGCAGGTCTTTCGATTTGCCGCGCCTGCTTTAGTTGCCGGTAACACGGGTGTTTTAAAGCACGCATCAAATGTACCACAGTGTGCATTATTGATTGAAGACGTATTTAAAGAAGCAGGTTTTCCTGAAAATGTGTTTCGTTCCTTAATGATTAAGGCATCACAAGTTCAGTCTGTTATTGAAGATCCCCGGGTACATGCTGTGACCTTGACGGGTAGTGAACCGGCAGGTCGACAGGTAGCGGCAACGGCTGGCGCAAACCTTAAAAAATCTGTTTTGGAACTGGGGGGGGCTGATGCTTTTATTGTTTTAGAAGATGCTGATCTTGATCTCACTGTACAAGGTGCTGTGATATCACGTTATTTAAATAGCGGCCAGAGTTGTATAGCGGCAAAACGATTTATTGTGGTTGATGCTATTGTAGAAGATTTTATCACTCGCTTTAAAGCAGCCGTTGAAGCGTTAAAAGTGGGGGACCCAATGGATGAAACAACCACTTTAGCACCGATGGCGCGTGAAGATTTACGCGATGAACTTCATGTTCAGGTGTCTGACACACTTGCTGCCGGTGCTGAAGTAATAACCGGTTGTGAACCGGTTGCGGGTGCGGGTGCATTTTATAAGGCGTCAATTCTTGATCGTGTAGAAGCGGGTATGCGCGCTTATCATGAAGAATTATTTGGGCCGGTCGCGATTGTTATTCGTGCTCGTGATGAAGAAGATGCTTTGCGTATAGCAAATGACTCTCCTTATGGTTTGGGTGGCAGTGTCTGGACACAAGATTCGGCACGTGGTGAAGCACTAGCACGTCAGGTAGAGTCTGGTTGTACATTTGTTAATGGCATGGTGAAAAGTGATGCGCGCTTACCATTTGGCGGGATAAAAAATTCAGGCTATGGTCGGGAACTTTCGAGACATGGTATTCGTGAATTTACTAACGCGAAGACTATCTGGATAAAATAAATATTATTTTGCAGGTATGGCAGAAAAATAACCCTGTCCCCAGGACACACCAAGCTCTCGCAATACATCGAGTGTGTCCTGATTTTCAATATGTTCTGCAATGGTGATCAATTTGAGTGACTCTGCCATTTTCTGAATGCCGTTGATTATTTTTCTGGCGCGATCTTCATAAGCAACACGTTTAATTAATGAACCATCAAATTTTAAATAGCTGATAGGCAAATCTGCCAGATAAGTAAGTGAAGAATAACCACTGCCAAAATCATCAATCGCGAGAGGCATACCAAAGTCGATAAACGGTGCGAGTAATACTTTTACTTCATCCATATCGCCAAGAAGTTCCTGCTCGGTTATTTCTATAACAATTGGTTTTGCTTCACAGCTACTCAGGCCACATTCATCATATTTTTCTTTTGCGAACTGAATAATTTCTTTAACCAGTTGTGGATGACGTAATAGATCAGCAGAGATGTTTACAAAATGAGGAAGTGTATTTGGTGATTTCAAATAGCTTTCGACACAACGTGTAATCATTTTTTTGAAAATCTGTGAATCAATACGATGTACCATTTGTAACTCGACAGCAGCATCAATAAATTCATGTGCCGCTATTAGTGAACCATCTGTCTCCTGAATTCTTGCTAATGCTTCGTCAGCAACCTGGTTACCTGATTTTAAATCAAAGATAGGCTGGTATACCGGTATGATGCGGTTTTCATTTAATGCTTTTTCAAGCAAGCTACCCTTGGAAAAAATATTTCCTGTCGTTTGCTGGCTGCTATGAATGCGATTACGGCCATTTTGTTTTGCCTGATAGAGCGTTGTGTCAGCGACTCGAAACAGTTCTTCAGGATTAGAACCATCTTTTGGATAATTAGAAACACCAATACTCACTGTAATGGCTACTTCATGGTAATCCAGGATAAAAGGCTGTTCAGCCATACCACGACATATACGTTCTGCAATTTTGCTGGCTGCTTCAATATCTGTATCAGGCAATATGCACATAAATTCTTCGCCACCCCAACGGCCAAGATTATCTTTATCGCGAATAAAATGTTGCATTCGTTCAGCGATAATTTGCAGTAACTGGTCGCCAGTTTTATGACCGTAGTTATCATTAATAACTTTAAAGCGATCAATATCGAGTAAAAGAAGTGAATAGGTACTTCTCTTATATTTATAATTATTATGAAGATGGTTAATTGATTGTTGTAATGTGTTTCGATTAGCGGTTCGTGTTAGCGTGTCATGGCTAAACTGATATAACATGGGTCTTTGTTGCAGATCACTAGCCAGACTAATTTTATGAAACATAAGCATGGCAGTATTTTCATCTAACGGTGAAATACTAAAGTCGACATAAATGTCTTTATTTTTTTTTGTTTTTATCTGGTGTCGTTTAATTGGTCCAAAAATATGACCGGACTGAATAACCTTAGTGATAATTTTTAAATAGGATTGTTCTAAAATATCATTACAAAATTGAAATACAGTATCGAGAGGTTGTAGCTTGGCATCATCATGTAACCAGCCGGTTATTTTACTGGCTGTTTTATTGAGAAAGATAATCTCTCCCGCTTTATTAATAGCAATAGCACCATCATAGTAGATAGACAAGAGATCTTCAGCATAGTGATCCGTGCCTGATTCATCGAATAATGAAACTACCGATGAGGTACTTAGAATGTGGTCGCTGGCGCGTTGCTTGGGGTTTGCCACGATTTTTCCTATATTTTGTTCTGCTAAGTGAATAAGAATAACATAAACTAGCTACAATATTTATTAAGGGGCAGTTCGAGCTCACAAAAATGGAAAATAAATCAAAATTAATTAGAAAACTATCATTATCAATGTTAGTTTTTTATGGAATTGGCACAATTTTAGGTGCCGGTATTTACGTACTGGTTGGCAAGGTTGCAGGTGTATCCGGTTTTTACGCACCGGTTTCTTTTATGTTGGCATCCTTGTTAGCCGCATTTTCTGCATTCTCATATGCGGAGCTCGCATCTCGTTTTCCCCGTAGTGCAGGTGAAGCTGTTTATGTAGAAGAAGGGTTTGGAATTAAACCGTTATCAATTTCTATTGGCTTACTGATTGTTGCTGTCGGAATTATTTCTACCGCTGCACTGGTACACGGTTTTTTTGGGTACTTAAATGTTTTTATAGATTTACCTGAACCACTGGTTGTTATCTTACTTGTACTTGCTGTCGGATTAGTTTGTGCATGGGGTATAGGGCAATCTGTGATTATTGCATCTGCAATGACAATAGTAGAAATTATTGGTTTGTTAATAATTTTATATGTTGGTCGTGATGCATTTTATTTAATACCCGCAAGATTACCTGACATGATGCCACTTCCGGACATGTCAATTTGGGCCGGTATTTTTATTGGTAGCTTTATCGCATTTTATGCTTATCTTGGTTTTGAGGATATTGTAAACGTAGCTGAAGAAGCCATTAATCCGCGTATTAATATTCCGCTGGCGATTATAATTTCTTTAGTTGTAACTACGTTGTTTTATATTTTAATTTCGGTTGTCGCTATTATATTAATAGCGCCGGAAAAACTTAGTTCAAGTAATGCGCCACTGGCAATGTTATATCAATCAACGACTGGACAGTCTCCAGTTGTCATTACAGTGATTAGTTTAATTTCAGTCGTTAATGGAGCCTTGATTCAGGTTATTATGGCATCGCGAGTATTATATGGCATGAGTCGTAAACAATGGTTGCCAGAAAAAATTGGCGAAGTAAATAAAAATACACACACACCTTTGTTCGCAATATTAATAGTCATATTGCTGGTTTTATTTTTTGCCTTGTCTTTTCCATTGTTAAGTTTAGCGAAAATCACCAGTTTTATAACATTGATTATTTTTACGATAATTAATTTTGCATTAATTAAAATAAAATTTTCACAAAAAGAACATAACGGGTTTATGGTGCCGATGTTAGTTCCTGTTACGGGTGGTGTAAGTACTTTAATATTTATTTTATATTTAAGTTCAACGTTTATATAGTTTATGGAATTGTTTTTTTCTTATATAGGTTTAGGTGTGATCGCGGGTTTTGCTGCGGGACTTTTAGGTGTGGGCGGTGGATTGATCATTGTACCTGTACTTATTTTAATTTTTCAGTCAAAACATTTCTCGCCAGATATTATAGTTCATTTGGCTATTGGAACCTCTTTGGCGACGATTATATTTACTTCTCTTTCATCAATATATGCACATCATTTTCGTTTTAAAGCGGTTCGTTGGGACATAGCAAAACAATTAACCCCCGGCATTATTATGGGTGCATTATTGGGTGCAATCATTGCTGATGTTGTTTCGGCGAAAAATTTACAACAGTTTTTTGGTTTTTTTGAATTGTTTGTTGCATTGCAAATGGCGTTTAATATAAAGGCGCATGCAGTACGAACATTACCGAAAATCACAGGCATGCTTGCTGCTGGAACAGGAATTGGTGTTATTTCTTCTATTGTTGGCATTGGTGGTGGTACATTAACCGTCCCGTTTCTTTCGTGGTGTAATGTGAAAATGCAAGAGGCGGTTGCCACTTCAGCCGCGTGTGGTTTACCCATTGCAGTAGCAGGTTGTGTGGGATTTATATTTACCGGTTGGAACGAATTTACATTGCCTGAAAATTCATTAGGCTACGTTTACTGGCCTGCATTTTTATCTATTGTTATTGCAAGCATGTTTGTTGCGCCGCTAGGTGCATGGTTGGCGCATCGGTTATCTGCAGCAAAATTAAAACGGTTTTTTTCTCTGGTATTGTTAATGCTGGGATTGAATATGTTATTTAATTAAAAATTACATTTTTATTAAGGTATAACCTAAAGCAATATAATCTTTAATGGTTGCCGGACCTTCTGCAGTTACATCAACATAATCTGGAAATTCTTCCTCACTGACATTTTTCATATTAGCGTACGTGCCACAAACATGCAGCTGTACATTATTTTTTTGTACAAGTTGCTGAGTGATGGAGTGTACTTTTTTATATTTATTATTGTTTGTTGTTTTTAATGCAAATTGTTCATCGCCGTGAGTAACAATTACAATTTCGAGTTTCGGAAAACGTGCGCGCAATTTTTTTATCAATTTTTGAGCTTTAGGTAAAATCCATCCAAGACTGTTAGTGGAACCTGTGACTATTTCAAAAACAACACCGCCAGGAGCAGATGGCAGAGAAAGAAGTTGTTCGATTTGATTATCAGCATTTTTAGCAAAGCTAACCGGCATAATGAAACAGCAAGATAAAATAAAAGTAATGAAAATGTTTCGTTTATCTTGTTTCATGGCGATAACCTGACTATCCACCTGTCATTGACATAAAGCGAACGAGTTTTCCAGGTTGTTCATTAAATTCATGCTTCTCAGGTTTGAGATCAATTGCTTTTTGGATGTGCTGTTTTAATTCATCATCCGTAATACCTGCACGCATTAGTTCACGTAGTGGGTAACTGTCGTCTTGTCCAAGACAAAGGTAAAGCGTGCCATCAACAGAAAGCCGAACACGATTACAGGTATCACAAAAATGTTGTGAGATCGGAGTAATAAAACCAATTCTTAATTCAGTATCATCAACACGAACATAACGTGCCGGACCACCACCATTCATACTGGCTTTAACTAACGTGTATTTTTTTGCGAGACGATCATGAATTTCATTGAGTGGAATATATTGTTTGTTTGCTTCACGTCCGGTATCGCCCATGGGCATTGCTTCAATAAAACGAAGGGTAAAGTCATGATTGATACAAAATTGCACCATGTCTTCAACCTCATCGTCATTCACACCACGCATCACGACCATGTTAATTTTTACCGGTTGAAATCCGGCTTCTTTTGCAGCAAGTAGCCCATCAATCACTTTTTCGAGTTTACCACCGCCGGTGATCTCTTTAAAACGATCGGCGTGTAAGGTATCTAAACTAACATTGATGCGGGAAATTCCAGCTTGCTTAAGAGGAGCAGCTTGTTTTTTTAAACGGGTGGCGTTACTGCTAAGAGACAAGTCTTCAATACCGGGTAATTGAGAGAGTCTGGCTGCAAGTTCCGGTATATTTTTTCTAACCAGAGGCTCACCGCCGGTAAGACGAATGCGTTTTGTTCCTAGCTCACCGAAGACACGAATAACGCGTTCTATTTCATCAAACGTTAACCAGTCTTCAGGCTCACCAAAATCTTTAAAACCCTCCGGTAAACAATAGCTACATCGCAAGTCACAGCGATCCGTGACGGAGAGGCGCAAGTATTCAATATTGCGGCCAAATTTATCTGTTAATTGCTGCGACATATAAAAACCCTGCTAGTTTGGTGGGTTTAATCTGGGAAAACCGTATTAGAGTATGCTAATTATAACTGATTGGGAAGAACGTGGGGATGATTCTTACTTTATTTTGGAAACTATAAATTTTTAGCATCTATAGACATTCGCACAAGATCGGCGACAGAATTAACGGCCATTTTTTCCATCACATTGGCGCGATGAACTTCGACTGTTTTAACGCTAATTTCCAGTTTCTTTGCAATATCTTTATTAAGCATGCCTGTTACAACATGTTCCATGACTTCTTTTTCACGTTTAGTTAAAGAGTTTATTCGTTCAAGTGTTATATTTTGAGAATTATTTTTTTTGCGATCAACTTTATGTTTACTAACTGCATTATGAATAAGGTCGAGTAGTTCCTGACCTTTAAAAGGTTTCTCAAGAAAGTCCAGTACACCCGCTTTCATAGCTTTAACAGCGGTAGAAACATCACCAAAACCACTGATCATAATAACGGGCAAATCAATATTATTTTCTGCAAGTTGTTGATGTAATTCCAGGCCATTAATCCCTGGCAAGCGTAGATCAAGCACTAGACAACCAAGACCATCATCATGGAATTCACTTAAAAAGTCATTTGCATTATCATAAGTTTTTGATTTGTAATTGATGGTCGCCACGAGATCGCTCAAGTATTTACGCATGCTAGGATCATCATCCACGATATGTATGGTAACGTTTTGGTTTGTCATTTTATGGTAACTTCTAATTCCCTTAAGCCTTGATATAAGCAAGGCTGAGCTCTTAATCCGCAAGAGTTCTTTATTAAATTTTTATTATTTCTACACAAAACAGCAACATACGTTGGTAGATATGGTTACATAGTGTTGTTAGTTCAAATGGATCTCAAAGGGGGGGGGCTGAGATGCGCTTAACCATATATAATCATATTTGGTATTCATTAGTTATCATATTATGATCATTATTTATTGGTATTAGGGTTTACCCCTATCAATTGTGAAATAATGCGATATTTATATAATATAAGGAGTTAGCGGCGCTTAATATTGAGTCTTAAATTTATTTATGGAAAAAAAATATACATATACTGGTCATTTAAGCGTTGAAAATCTGGCTTGCTGGCGGAATGAGCAGGTTTTGTTTAGTGATTTAAGCTTCTCGATATCACCTGAAAATATCTTATTTTTAGAAGGGGAAAATGGTAGCGGCAAAACCAGTTTATTAAGAATTCTCTGTGGATTTCGTTTGCCAGATGAAGGTGAAATTAATTGGGAAAATGAGACTGCTGCTTCAGTGCCTGAATATTTTCAAAATATCTCTTATGTTGGTCATAAAAATGGTATTAAAGATGAGTTGACAGTCGAAGAAAATTTGAATTTGATGCGTTCAATGGCAACTGCCGAAGAAATAAAAACCGAGGACGTTTTGAAGCAAATTGGGCTATTTAAAAAAGCAGATGTTCTAAGTCGTCAATTATCAGCAGGACAAAAACGTAAACTTGCGCTGGCGCGTTTAATGATGACCAATAATTCTTTTTGGGTTTTGGATGAACCTTTTACTTCTTTAGACACGGCAAGTGTCCGGTTTTTTGAGTTGTTAATTAAAAAACATATCTCGCGTGGCGGACTATTAATTTTAACGTCGCACCATGATATAGATTTATCTGGTCTTTCAGTCACTCACTTTAATCTAAGTAACTAAATATATGTTAACAACATGGACACAAATTTTTAAGCGAGACCTACTCATTGCATTTCGACGTCGCTCAGAAGTTATTCACCCGCTTATATTTTTTGTTATGGTCATTTCATTATTTCCTTTAGCGATTGGTGACGATAAAGTTTTATTACAAAAAATTGCACCGGCAATTATTTGGGTGACCGCATTACTGGCTACAATGTTGTCGTTAGATAATTTGTTCCGTTCTGATTTTGAAGACGGCAGCCTGGAACAAATGACTTTACTAAAAACTCCGCTGTCTTTTTTGGTGACAGCGAAAATAATTGCGCATTGGTTTATTACAGGGCTGCCGCTAATATTAATAACCCCGCTGCTTGCCGTGTTATTATATTTGCCAGGTGAATCTATTTCGATGTTAGTGTTAACTCTGTTGTTAGGTACACCAACATTAAGCTTGATTGGTGCAGTGGGCATTGCATTAACCGTTGCTTTAAGACAGGGCGGGGTGATCTTGTCACTGTTAATTTTACCTTTATATATTCCCGTTTTAATTTTTGCGACGTTAGCATTACAAAATACAGCGCAAGGATTTTCTGCAGTGGCACAATTAGCGATGATGTTGGCAATTCTAGTACTTGCTATTACTTTATCTCCCTTTGCTATTGCAGCAGCACTAAAAGTGAGTTTGAATTAAGCTATGAACATATTTGGAAGCATTACACGCTTATACCACCAGTTTGCATCCCCACCCTATTTTTATCGAATTTCAGGGCTATGGTTGCCATATATAATGGGGTTATTTGTTTTACTGTTTGTTGGCGGTTTATATAGTGGATTAATTCTGGCGCCTATTGACTATGAGCAGGGTGAAGCCTACCGTATTATTTTCGTACATGTCCCTGCGGCATGGATGTCACTCTTTATCTATATGGTTATGGCGGTTTCTGGCGCAATCGCTTTAATCTGGCGTTTGAAATTAGCTGAAATTGTAATGATTAGCAGTGCGCCAATTGGTGCAAGCTTTACCTTTCTTGCATTAGTAACCGGCTCTATTTGGGGCAAGCCGATGTGGAATACGTGGTGGGTGTGGGATGCACGTTTAACCTCTGAACTGTTACTTTTGTTTTTATATTTTGGTGTAATGGCTTTATATAATGCGATTGAAGACAGGCGTACTGCAGCGCGAGCCGTTGCAATTTTAGCGTTGGTTGGTGTGGTGAATATTCCTATTATTCATTATTCGGTTGAGTGGTGGAATACCTTGCATCAGGGGCCAACAGTGACAAAGTTTGATAAACCGTCAATACATATTTCTATGCTAATACCATTATTAATTATGGCAGTCGCATTTAAATTATTTTATATTGGCAGTTTATTTATGCGCGTTCGTACTGAATTATTAGCACGTGAACAAAAAAGTAAATGGGTCACGAAATTACTGGAGTCAAATCATTAAAATGGAAGCATTAGATTTTGGTAAGTACAATTTTTATATTTGGGCGTCTTATGGATTGACCTTTATCATTTTAATCTGGAATATCGTTATTCCATTACTAGAAAAAAAGAAATTAATTAATGATATAAAACGTCGAAACTATTTGAATAATAATGGGTCGAATGATACCGATTTAGATAACATGAATGAGAAAACATAGTGAAGCCAGCACGTAAAAAAAGATTATTTTTTATTGTATTTCTTGTGGCGGGTGTAACCTTAGCTGCTGGTTTTGCAATGTATGCTTTTAATCAAAACCTCATGTTTTACTTTTCACCGACTGATGTAAAACAAGGTAAAGCCCCTGTTGATAAATTATTTCGTATGGGTGGAATGGTTGTTGAAGGTACGTTTAAAAAAGAACCAAAAACGTTAAAGGTTCACTTTGATCTTACTGATTACGAAAAAACAGTTAGCGTTGAATACGAAGGTATTTTGCCAGACTTATTTCGTGAAGGACAAGGTATCATCAGCCGTGGAAAATTAAATACACAAGGTGTGTTTATTGCTGAAGAAGTTTTAGCCAAGCATGATGAAAATTATATGCCGCCGGAAGTTGCTGAGTCTTTAGAAAAAGCGAAGAAGAAGTTAGAAGGCAAGTCTAAAAATAAAGTTAATTGAAAATAATTTTCTAAAAACTTAGTACGAGCAATAAAATAAGGACATGGAACTGGAAGGGTTAAATCAAGACCATCTGCCACACGACTGCGAGGGTGCAAGAAGTAGAGCAACGCAGGACAGTTACCGAAGGACGTGGCAGTCGAGCAGTCATGGAAGACAACTTTCGCGTGTCTAGATTTAACCCTTCCAGTTTTATGGCCGAAGCAAACTACATATAGCTCTACGTAATGTAATTTGCCTATTTAATATTTTTGAACGTTATAGAAGATAACTTTAATAATCCGAGGTACAAGTTAAGTAACAACATCTGTGAACACGGAAATATCAAGTACAAGGATGTACTTGTGTGGCAAAACACAAGGAAGTGCGAGAGCCACCATCCATGTACGCTCGAATATCGCGTCCATAGTTGATATTACTAACTCATACCCTTTACTTTGTAATGAATTTAAACACAGAGCAGAAATCAAAAAATGATACCTGAACTTGGTCACTTTGCATTAATCATGGCGCTGGTTATGGCGCTTATTCAAGCGAGCTTACCTGTTATAGGTGCGGCAAAAGGCATTCACTCATGGGTTGCTCTTGCAAAACCGGTGGCGCAGTTACAATTGTTTTTTCTGCTGCTCTCTTTTGCTGCTCTTGTTTATGCTTTTGTTACGCATGATTTTTCAGTCACTTATGTTGCGAACAACTCAAACACTGCTTTGCCTTTAGTTTATCGCGTCTCAGCAGTTTGGGGCGCACATGAAGGTTCGTTGTTGTTGTGGGCATTGGTATTGTCTATCTGGACTGGTGCGGTGACGGTCTTTAGTCGCAGTATTCCAAAAGACATGCTGGCGCGGGTTATTAGTGTTATGGGCATGGTGAGTGTTGGCTTTTTACTTTTCATGTTACTGACATCAAACCCCTTTGATCGTTTAGCTATTGCGCCGGCACAAGGTCGGGATTTGAATCCATTATTACAAGACTTTGGTTTAGCTATTCATCCACCGATGCTGTACATGGGCTATGTAGGTTTTTCGGTCGCCTTCGCTTTTGCCATTGCTGCAATGTTAGGTGGCAAGTTAGACGCGGCATGGGCAAGATGGTCAAGGCCATGGACAAATATTGCCTGGTTATTTTTAACCTTGGGTATCGCGCTGGGTAGTTGGTGGGCGTATTACGAATTAGGCTGGGGTGGCTGGTGGTTTTGGGATCCGGTAGAAAACGCATCCTTTATGCCCTGGTTAGTCGGAACCGCTTTAATGCATTCACTTGCCGTTACTGAAAAGCGTGGAACGTTTAAGGCGTGGACAGTGTTATTAGCCATTTTTGCCTTCTCGTTAAGTTTGCTAGGAACATTTTTAGTCCGTTCAGGTGTTTTAACCTCGGTTCATGCTTTTGCAACCGATCCTGCACGTGGTGTATTTATTTTAATCTTCTTAATTATCGTCATCGGTGGTTCATTATCTCTATATGCCTGGCGTGCCCCAAGTATTCGTAGTAGCACGACGTTTCAGCTCTTTTCGCGTGAAACAGCATTACTCATTAACAATGTGATTTTAGTGGTTGTTGCGGCCAGTATTTTATTGGGCACATTATATCCCTTGTTGTTAGATGCATTAGGGGTTGGGAAGATCTCAGTGGGTCCCCCTTATTTTGAAAGTGTCTTTGTTCCCTTAACTATTCCTTTGGCTTTATTGTTAGGGGTTGGAGCAATGATGCGTTGGAAACAAGATCAACCTATGCGACTGGTTAAAGCGTTAGGTCCTTTGTTTGTGGTTAGTGTTGTAGTAGGTAGTTTATTGCCCTTACTTTTTTCTCGCTACGAATTTGGAGCGGCGATAGGTTTGATGCTTGCTCTGTGGATAACACTAACAACGTTACAAGGTATCCGTCTGCGACTGACGAATAAAGATTACTCACTACAATCGTTTATGAGTATTCCCCGTAGTTTATATGGAATGAGCGTTGCACATATCGGTGTTGCTGTTTTTATTGTTGGCATTACATTAACGTCAATTTACAGTGAAGAAAAAGATGTGCGAATGGTGCCGGGAGAGCGATTTGTATTAAGCGGTTATAGTTTTGAATTTAAGGGAGCCAGTTCTATTCCCGGTCCAAACTATAAGGCACAAAAAGGACATCTTGTTGTGAGTAAAGATAACCAGGTTGTAGCCACTATGTATCCGGAAAAACGGGTATATCGGGTACAACGTAACCCAATGACTGAAGCCGCCATTGATGCAGGCATAACCCGTGATTTATTTATTGCGTTAGGGGAACCGCGAGGTGGAGAGGGTGCATGGAGTTTACGACTGTATGTAAAACCATTTATTCGCTGGATATGGTTAGGTACGATTATTATGGCGCTGGGTGGTTTGCTTGCTGCAACCGATCGTCGCTATCGTTTAGTTGGTAAAAATATTCAAGCTGAAGAGACAACAGTATGAATCGCGCCTTATTACCTTTACTTGCCTTTATAGTTTTAGTTGTTTTTTTAGGTATTGGTTTAACCAAAGATCCGCGTAAATTACCTTCAACGTTTATTGGTAAAACAGCACCCATGTTTACCTTGCCACTATTAAATGAACGGACGAAGACGTTTTCACCGACAACAATGCTTGGAAAAGTCTGGATATTAAATGTATGGGCATCGTGGTGTGTCTCATGTCGGGCAGAACATCAGGTCTTAAACTCGATGGTTAGCGCTAATAAAGTTAATTTAATTGGTTTAAATTATAAAGATGAAGTTACAGATGCGCAGCGCTGGTTAACTCGCCATGGTAATCCTTATCAACTTAGTGTGAGTGATGTTGAAGGGCTGGCGGGTATTGAATGGGGTGTTTATGGTGTGCCCGAGACTTTCGTGATGGATAAAAAAGGTATCGTGCGTTTAAAACATACTGGCCCCGTTTCTAATAAAGATATTGCAGAAGAAATAATTCCTTTAATTAAACAGTTGGAGAAAGAATAATGAAAAAATTTATAATTTTTCTTTCTCTGCTTGTTTCTTTGTCAGTTGCAGAAGCATCTTTTGAAGTAAAAGAATTTAACACACCACAACAAGAACAGCGTTATAAAAAACTCACTAATGAATTTCGTTGTGTGGTTTGTCAAAACCAAAATATTGCAGACTCAAATGCGGCATTAGCAAAAGATTTGCGTAAACAAGTTTATAACATGATTATTGCAGGGAAAAGTGATGATGCTATCCTGGAATTTATGGTTGCTCGTTACGGTGATTTTGTTTTGTATCGTCCACAATTTAACTCCACCACTTTTCTTTTATGGGTAGGCCCGTTTATTATTTTTATTATTGGATTATATATGCTGGTTAGTTTTATTCGGCAACGTAAAAAAGTAGTTGTTACAAATTTAAGTAGTAATGACAAAGAAAAATTAGAACAGTTACTGGCAGAAGATAAGGATAAAACTAAATGATTACGTTTTGGATTATTGCTATTGCAATGGTTGTTATGGCGCTGGTTTTTCTTCTGCGCCCACTTCTGCATGAATCAAATAAAAATGATATCGATCGAACAGCACAAAATGTGGCGATCACTAAAGAAAGGCTTAATGAATTAAAAGTCGAGCTTGAAAAGAACACTATTACTCAGGAAGAGTATGAGCAAACGAAAGAAGAACTTGAGCAATCCTTATTAAATGATGTTGAAGAATCATCGAGAGAAAAAAGTTCAGTTAACAATCAATCTTTTACTAAAATGGCACGTTACATCGTAATTATTAGTGTCCCCGTCTTAGCATTAAGTTTATATGCAATATTAGGTCAACCAGAATTAATTGAAGGCGTGAAAAAACAAGCAGCAATTCCAGCAGGGCATGGTTCGGCCTCTAATGGCGATGCTGAATTAGGCACAGTCGATCAAATGATTGAAAGACTTGCTGCGAAGCTAAAAGAAAATCCAAACAATGCCGAAGGCTGGTTTTTACTTGCGCGTTCTTATATGTCGATGAATCGGTATAAAGAGGCGATTGCTGCTTTAGAAAAAACTAATCAACTTGCCCCAAATACACCGGCTGTCATGTTGCGCTATGCTGATGCCTTAACGATGGTAAATGGTGGGCAAATTAGCGGTAAACCTTTTGAATTGATAAAAAAAGCAGTTGCTATAAAACCTGATGACCCAACTGGCCTCTGGTTAATTGGTATGGGGTATGAAGAGCAAGGTGACTATAAAAAAGCTATTTCTTACTGGAATTTATTGCTTCCTTTACTACAAGATGAAAAATCCACAAATGAAGTGCAAAATTTAATTCGTCAGGCAAAGAATAAAGCAGGAATAAACACAGGTGATAGTTCAACGCCAAAAGTTGTTACGACAGAAAAAAAATCAACAACGCCTTTAAGGGTTAGCGTGAGTATTGATAAAAATAAACTTAAAGGTGTTTCTATGACTGACACTGTTTTTATTTTTGCTAAAGCAGCTAGCGGACCACCTATGCCTTTGGCAGTGGTGCGTAAACAAGTTAGAGACTTACCGTTAGAAGTAACGCTTGATGATTCGATGGCAATGATGCCTTCTATGAAATTATCCAACTTCAAAAAAGTTCAGGTTGTCGCACGTATATCCAAATCAGGAAGTCCAAAAGCACAAAGTGGTGACTTACAAAGCGTAGTACAAATCGTAACATCAGATCAGAAAGAACAAATCAAGCTCATTATCAATAAAGTTTTGCCTTAATTTTAAGGTTTTTATCTTAATTTCAAATGTAATTAGTTTGGAATGTATGTATGTATTTATGGATATGTTTTTATAAGTACGTAGTTTTATGTATATTTATTATTTTTAACAAGATCAAAGCGGTAAATATAATGGAAATATCCTTCTGAACAAAGTCGTAAAATTTTTAATGCTGATTGGGCTGCGGCGGCAGCGTTTGATGCACACCTGATTTTTCAAAAAATATAAACAAGGTTTACTGATTGCGATTCATAAAAAATGCAAAAGCCGATACATAGTCTGTTTATCTTTATAATAATTATAAGGAGATTGATTCCAGTTTGGCTTCAATAAATTTTAAATAGATTCTTAAATATTACTCACAGTCATCGTCGAAATAACATTCAATAACAAAGTAAATCAGTAAGGTATAGGATCACTTATATTAGTTTTCTACTTTTCCTTGATTTAAGTCATGTAAATTTCTCAATAGTCTTCTATAGTCGGTACACAGCAAAAGTTTATTAGTAGTAGTCCATAAAAATATATAAGGAGGACACGTGAATACTAAGAATTTTATATTATTGACTTTAACGATTCTTGTTCTAGGCCTATCAGGCTGTTCAAAGGAACAAGACACATCATCAACAAAATCAAACACGAAATCTGCGTCATCTTCAATGGCGGGACTGCCCGAGAAAGTTGATCCTGCATTAGCGGGGGCGGGCAAAGCGGTTTATGAACAAAATTGCATATTTTGTCACCAGGCAGATGCGATTGGTAAAGCTGGTTTTGCGCCGTCTTTAACAAATCAGGAATTTTTAGAATTTGTCTCTGATAAATTTTTGATGGCAACTATTAGAGATGGTCGTTCCGGAACAGGTATGCCACCTTTTTCTCACTTAGGACGTAAAGATGTTGAAGCAGTCGTGGCTTATCTTCGTCAACACGCTAAATTGGCAAACCGAGCTGCAGAAGTTGATGCTCAACCGCGTAGTCAGGGTGATGAACGTTTAGGCCGGTTCTGGTTTGATTCTATCTGTTCAACTTGTCATGGCCCTAATGGTGATGGTTATATCGCTGGTGGTACGGGTACTGCTATTGGTAAAGCTGGGTTCTTAGATAAGGCAACAGATGGTTTTATTCGTGAAACCATTATAAAAGGTCGTTCGAATACACGCATGATTGGTTATGGTGGACCTGATTCAATGGCAAATCTTAGTAAAGGTGATGTTAATGACATTATTGCTTATCTTCGTACCGTGCCTAGTAAATAAATATCACGGTAAATAAACATCACGGCAAATAAGAACAGTAGAATTGATTGAGGAATAAAAAATGAAACGTTTTAAAATGAACCGCCGAGATTTTCTCAAAAGCAGTAGTTTTATAACTGGTGCGACTGCAGCAACTGGATTGTTTGTTGCGGATAACCCTGAGTTAGAAGCTGCTCCAGCGACAGAAAAAACAACGCGTACAACCGCCATCGCGCAATGCCCATATTGTGGTGTAGGTTGTGGAACAATTATTCAGGTTGAAAATGGAAAAATTGTTTCCATGCGGCCGGATAAAGATCATCCAACGAACTATGGTTTGCAATGTATTAAAGGTCTAACAGCCGCTGAACCTATTTATGTTGATCGCATGGAAGGCGACCCGTATGTACGTAAGGACGTCTGGGAAGAATGGCAAAAGCCAGGTCATGGTGATATTGAATTTACAAGTAAAACAAAAAATGCATTTGATGAAGAACTCTTTGTTCGTGTTCCGTACCATGATGCAGAGGAAATGACTGCACATAAAATTGCCCATTTGGCTAAAAAATACGGTGGCAACTCAATTAGTTTATATGGTTCTGGTCAGCTCACAATGGAAGGCCAGTATTTAGAAAACTTATTTATGAAAGGCGTACTGGGTTCTAACACGATTGAAGCGAATGCACGTATGTGTATGACATCCGCGGTTACCGGATACTTTGCAACGCTGGGTTCAGATACACCGCCTTTGGCCTATGAAGATATTGAAATGTGCGACATGATTATGCATTTTGGTCACAATGCACGTGAATCACATCCGATTATTTTCTGGCGTGCAGCTGATTATAAACGTAAAGCCGATATCTCTACGGTTGTGGTTGATCCACGCTATACCGGTACTGCAAAAGGATATGAGGATATTAATCCCAAGAACTCTGTGCATGTGCCTATTTTAAATGGCGATATCAGTTTCCTTAATTCAATTGCACATGTGTTACTAAAAGAACACAAGGATGTGATTGACTGGAAATTTCTTAAAGAACATACCAACGGCTGGAAAGAATATACTGACGGTGTGTTAAAAGATTACAGTCCTGAACAGGTACAGGATCGCATGGGGGGTAAAAACCACGATGTTTCACCTGAGCTGATTCGTAAGGTAGCAGGCATGTTTGCAGATGCAACACGTAAACGTTTAGCACGTAGTAAAGGTAAGCAGTCAGGTGACGGTTATGGCGGCGTTATCATCATGTGGGGTATTGGTTATAACCAACACATCCATGGACAACATAACGTTATCTCTATAATTAACCTGTTAACCATGACAGGTAATCTGGCTAAACCCGGTTGCGGGCCGTTCTCTATGACAGGTCAACCAAATGCGATGGGTGAACGTTTCACCGGGGGTTTAACCGGTCGTTTACCATTTAACCAACCTTTGAAGAATGCCGCGCATCGTAAGTGGATGGCGAAAAACTGGCGTGTGCCGGAGAAGAACCTGATTCATGCCATGAATTCCAAAAATCCCGGTATGGCCATTGGTATGATGGAGCGAGCATTAAAAGGTGAAGTCAAAGCCATGTTCCTGGTGTATGCCACTCACATTGATTTGCCTGATCAACGCAACCTGGTTCGTCCGGCATTAATGAAAACATTTAATGTGGTTCAGGAAATTTACCGACATGCACCAAATAATCTGTTTGCCGATGTTATTTTCCCTGCAGCAACATGGGGTGAAGTAAGTGGCGTATATATTAGTTCTGAACGTCGTATTAACCGGGTAGAAAAAGCAGCCGAAGCACCTCCAGGCTGTCGTGCAGATATGGACATGGTTATCGATAAAGGAAAAATGATTGCTAACTTATTAGGCATGGATGGCAATAAGATCTTCCCATGGCCGCGTAACAAAGACGGTTCCTATAATGCTGAAGAAATTTTCCGTGATATCGTTGTTGCTTCAGGTGGAACAGATACCGATTTAACCGGTATGCTGGAAGTTGAAAAGGTTGATGGAAAAGGTTTATATCAACAGTTGCATGACTTGCGTGGCATTCAATGGCCTGCGCCAACGTATGAAATTGCCAAGAAGGGTGGTAGTAAGCGCCGCTTTATGGCTCAGGAAGGTGTCTGGAAAAATAAACCTTATGGTTATTTCCGTACCAATGATGGCAAGGTACATATGAAGCTCTGTAAGCAAGATTATAGCCAGCGTGAAGAAATCACTAAAAAGCTCATGGAGTTTGGTGTTAAGAAAGATCACTATACTATTGATAATATTCCATTGATCAAAAAAGCACGTGATATGGGATTAACACCTGATCTTCCTGATGAAAAAGAACGGGGTAAAGCCTGGGCCCAAGTACCTAAAGATAAATATCCGTACTGGTTAGGTTTAGGTGTGGTGTATGAACATTTCCATACGGCTAAATCTAATCGTAGTCCAACTACACGCCGCCTGGTACCGGAAATGTATGTTGAAATGCATGTCGATGATGCCAAAGACCTTGGAATTAAAGATGGTGATAAAGTTAACTTAATCACGCGCCGTGGTAAGTTCCAGGCTAAAGCACAGGTAGGAATAAACAGTCTGGTTAAACCTGCACGTAACAGTGTTCCAAGAGGTTATATGTTTAGTCCATGGAATTTATCCGTTGCTGATAGTGCCGATCCGAAGAAGAACAAGTGGTTGGTAAACGGAGTCTCTAGTCGAGTTTGGGATCCTGTATCAGGTCAGGTAGATTTCAAAAAACTGGCATGTCGTATCGAGAAGGCATAATCTCTTTTAATTGAGATAGAGGAAACGCAAGGGACGTTAAGATGCAAAGTTCGCTAAGGAGAAGTTAAATCTTTGCGTTCTAAGCGTCTTAGCGTCCTTTGCGTTAGTTATGAATTTTAAATTTACTAGACTATTTAAGGTGTTTTAAGTGAAACGTCGTTCTTTTATACAAGGAGTTATCGGAACGGGTTTAACAAGCCTGTTAGCTGAAAATACATTAGCTGCCCGTAACGTGCCTTCTATACGCTTTCTACGTCCTCCTGGTTCTCTGCCGGAAGAAGAGTTTGTATCACGTTGCATTCGTTGTGGTAAATGCGGTGAGACTTGTCCTAACCGTACAATTAAATACTTTGATTTGGAAAACGGTGTGTCGTCTATGGATACACCTTTTATTATTCCACGTGAGAAAGCCTGCATACTTTGCATGAAGTGTGGCGATGTTTGTCCGACGGGTGCTATTCAGCCCATTAAGCGTGATATGAAACCTATTTTAGAAAAAGTAAAAATGGGTAAAGCACGAGTAGATGAAAATTTATGTTTATCTTTTCAGGGTAAAACATGTGGCGTTTGTTATCGTGCTTGCCCATTAGCCGATGTAGCTATTCGGGTTGGTATGTTGGAACAACCTCATGTATTAAAAGATTGTGTTGGTTGTGGATTATGTGAACGTTCATGCATACAAATACCACAGGCCATTCGGATTATTCCTGATCATAAACGTTCTTAAGTGCTTGTTTTAAATTTATGGCAGCAGTTAGAAAAAAATATAAATCTGTTGCATAGGTGAAATTAAATATATGAATAAATTAATAATTAAAGTTCAGCGACATTTAAATAAGTTACGTTGGGGTGTTTTGTCGCTAGTATTTAGTATGTTAATCCTCTTGCCCTTTCTTCATTTGTACCAAACCTTTGAAGCAGCACATGCTTATGATTTATTATCACCGTCTGAAAAATCGATTTCAGATACGATGGAATGGTTAAGTAAGCCTTTTGTTAAAGATCCTGAGGTAGACTTAAATAATTTAAAAGGGACAACCTGGTCAGGTACTTTATTTGGTTTAAAATTGAGTGATCCGTTAGCTTTAGTTGGGCAAATTTCTGCAGGCAAAACGGTATATATGCCATTTTTAATTACGGCACTTATCCCTATTATATTATCTATTATCTTTGGTCGGTTTTTTTGTGGCTGGATTTGTCCTGCCACATTAATCTATGAATTAAATGATAATCTCGCCACCTGGTTACGCAAAGCAGGAATACCAGTGGGCAAAAAGAAACTGGATTTCCGTCTTAAATATTTAGTTTTATTAATGGGTATTATTATTTCAGCAGCAACAGGGATGATTGCGTTTGCTGCAGTTTATCCACCGGCACTAATAGGTAGAGAAATTTATTACGCCATTGCATTAAGCGGCTTTGGTTCGGGAATGGTTTTTTTCTTATTAACATTATTGTTTGACCTCATGGTGACACGTCGGGGATTTTGTCGATATGTTTGCCCGGGTGGTGCTTTGTATTCGTTGCTTGGACACTTCCGTCTGTTCCGAATAAAACGTGATGTTACTTTATGCAATGATTGCGCAAAATGTAACGTAGTTTGTCAGTTTGGTTTAGATCCTTTACGCGATGATTTTACTCAGGAATGTAATAATTGCACAGCATGTATCGCGGTGTGCCCAACCGATGCATTATCATTCACTGTCAGTATTAAAGATATTCCAAATCAGGGTGCAGGTCATTTAGGTCACGAATATAAACGTTTACATAATATTCAGGATGATCAGGGGCCCAAATGATGAAACGTCGAAATTTTCTGCAAAAAACAATATTTGGTATTGGGGTATTAGGTTTTAGTAGTTTACCTTTTGGCTTGTCACGATTGCTTTATCCAAAGGCAAATGCGGCATTGTCTAATTATTCCACTTTACCCGGAGCATTAGCCGACCCAAAAGCATTTATTGAAGCCTGTATTGGTTGTGGTTTGTGTGGAGAAATTTGTCCTCCTAAGTGTATTTTGTTCCATAAAAATGATGGTGGAGCAGAATCAAATACACCCTATATTCATCCTGCAGTTAAAGCCTGTACTTTATGCGGTTATTGTATGGAAGTGTGTCCAACAGAAGCATTAACTGTAACGCCTATCCGGGAAGTCGATATGGGGGTTGCTCAAATTGATCGTGCTGCCTGCTATCCATGGGTTGATAAAGGAATATGTGGCGCATGTGTGGCAGTTTGTCCGTTGGGTGATAAGGCAATAGTTTATGATTTTGGTAACTTTTATCGGCCCGTTGTTAAAGATGGCTGTGTAGGTTGTGGCCAGTGTGTTGAAGTTTGTCCTGAACCAAGTTTACCAATTCGAATTGTGCAGGGTACTGATAGTAAGGTTGCCAGACATGGTGTTGGTTTAAACCAGCAGTATAAATGGCAGCATGATGATCGTCGGTTAAAATATTAAACTATGAAGATAAAAAAAAGTGTTCTGCTTATCGTGTTAGCAAGTGTTTTTTTTGTAAACCAGGTATTCGCTCATCATGTATTAGGTCGTCCTTCTTATAGTTTGGGAGAAGACTCAAATACGCCGCCTAGTATGCAAGTTGAAACGCAAACTGGTGAATATTATATTACTTATATGGCATTTCCTGCTTTTCCAAAACCTAATCAGTCAGGTCGTGTAAATTTATATGCTTCACGTATTGATAACGGTCAAACGTTTAATGGCAAAGTGACCTTTAAAGTTAGAGACGATAGTTGGTTTTCTTCAGAGGAAGAAATATTAGGTACACAAGAAATCGATGATGGAGTATATCGTCAGGGATTTGTTTTTAGCAAAGCAGGACATTATATTGTAACGGCAGAGTTTCAAGCTGGTGGTGAGCCTTATACTATCGATTTCCCATTGCGAATTGGTGAACCAGATTCTATTGGGCCCATTGGTATAGCTGTTGTCATTATTATTATAGTCATTGTTGCAGTGAATATTACACAACGTCGTCGTTTACAACGATTGAAAGCAAAACAACATCATAGTGATCGTGTATAAAAGATGTATGAGTCACTCGTAAATTTTATTAATAAACTAATCTACGTGCCAGATGAAGGTATGGTTCATCCCGGTCTGCCTGCAGGCTGGGTTGCGTTTATATTTTTAAGTATGGTCGTTATTGCTTTACGTTATATCTTCTTATCCGTTAAACCTGGAACAGGTTTTAAATATCCAATAATCAACTCCTTTATTAAAAAAATTGTAACCCGGCCATGGCTACTTGTTAGTTTAAGATTGTTTGCTGCCAGTATATTTTTAATAGTTATTTATGCTGGCTTGTTTGGTACGCCAATACCTGAAAAAAACATTGCGACTGTTTTAACCTGGACTATCTGGTGGTCTGGTGTTGTTGTCAGTATTTTTTTTGTTGGTTCAGCATGGTGTGCAATATGTCCGTGGGATGCAGTTGCGACCTGGTTAGTCAGACAAAAATTATGGAAGCGTGCGAGTGAAACCAGTAGTTTAAATTTACGAGTACCAAAAATTTTACGCTCAGTATGGCCGGCATTAATCATGTTCATAGGTTTAACCTGGTTAGAGTTGGGTGTGGGAGTGACAGTTAGCCCTTATGCAACAGCATTAATGGCGTTGTTAATGGTTGTGCTGGCAACAATTTCCCTCGCGGTTTATGAACGCAAAGCATTTTGCCGATATTTTTGTGCAGTTGGACGAACCATTGGTGCATATAGTTCAATTGCACCGATTGCTTTAGCGCCAGTGAATGAACAAACGTGCGCTGAATGTACTACTTTAGAATGTTACAAAGGTTCTGAAGAAATAGAACCCTGTCCAACACATTTAGTTATGGGACGATTGACGCAGAATACCTATTGTACGTCATGTGGTGCATGTAGTATGAGTTGTCCTCATGAAAATGTAAGCTGGCAATTACGCGGTATAGGTAGTGAAATCACACAGGCATCACGCACAACAGCATTACGGGGGCGTGTTGACGAAGCATGGTTTATTTTAGGTTTAGTGGCATTAACGATTTTTCATGGTGTCACAATGATGCCGTATTGGGAAAGCACCATACATAAATTCGCTTACTCTATCGGAGATTCTGGTCAACTATTATTGAGTTTTAGTTTTGGTATGTTAATAAGCATGCTGATTCCAATTATTTTATTTATAGTAGCAATAAAGTTAACTCAGAAACTTTTATCTAATCGAGAAGAATACAACCGTATTTTTTCTTCATTAGCATTGAGTATCTTGCCTTTAGCGTTTACATATCATATCGCTCATAACTTAACACACTTGGTTCGAGAAAGTGCCGGCTTCTGGTCAGTGGTATTTAATCCACTAGGTACTAATGCTTTACCTCTGAGCATGGGTGAGCTTCATATGCGTCATATGAACCCATTGATTGCCGATAATATTGTATTTGCTTTACAAGGTTTATTAGTTATTTTTGGTTTCTGGTTAGCATTACGAATTGCAAAACATCGATTTCTACAAATAACAGAAACAAATAAAGTTAATTTAATTGCATTTATGCCCATGATGTTATTTATATCGATGATCAGTTTGATGGATCTTTGGTTGTTGATGCAGCCTATGGTTATGCGAATGTAAACAGGAATGAAGTGTGTTAAATAAATTTAAAAAATATTTACAGAACTATTGTAGTCTAAGTGCACGTTGTCCAATTGGCGTTTTTTTCAGTATTTTTATTCTCGGTATTGTATTCTGGGGGGCTTTTAATACCAGTATGGAATTAACGAATACTGAAACGTTTTGTATTTCCTGTCATGAAATGGAAGATAATGTTTATAAAGAATATAAAGAGACTATTCATTATTCAAACAGAACAGGTGTGAGAGCAACCTGTCCGGATTGTCATGTTCCTAAAGACTGGATCCATAAAGTAATTCGTAAAGTGGCTGCAACGAATGAGCTTTTCCATAAGGTTATAGGTAGCATTGATACAGCAGAAAAATTTGAAGCGAAACGTTTAGAATTATCAAAGCATGTCTGGAAAACGATGAAAGATACGGATTCACGTGAATGCCGTAATTGCCATGCTTTTAATTCAATGAATCTTGATGTACAAAAAAAATCTTCACAAAATGCACATAGTCGTGCTCTTGAAAAAGGACAAACATGTATAGATTGCCATATGGGTATTGCACATCATATTGCTAAAGATTTTGATAAAGATTTAGTATTACATGATAAATTTAAAAAAGAAAAACGCCCTTGTGCAGATTGTCATAAGGGGATGCCTCAACCCGGTTCCGGCTGGTAAATTAACCACTACATGCAGTGTTAACGGCGTTAAGCTAAACATCCACCTGTAGTGATTAATTATAATCGGATAGATTTTCAGATTCTGGCATATAAATGATATTAGAATAGGATAAAAATGGATCGCAGAGATTTTTTTAGACGAGGCATAGGTAAGGCAACCGAGGTCGCTGTTAAATCGGTTGATAAGCGTGTTGCAGATCGTGCTAAACACTGGATCCGTCCTCCCTATGCGATTGCTGAATTTGAGTTTTTATTAGCATGTACACGCTGTAATGCATGTATTGATGCTTGTCCTCATCATGTTATTTTTCCTTTAGCGGCACGCTTGGGTGCGGATGTTGCAAACACACCCGCATTAGATTTATTAAAAACAGGCTGTCATTTATGTGAAGACTGGCCATGTGTAAATGCTTGTGAAACAAAGGCATTAGTACGGTCTGAAGATGAAAGTGTAGAGAAATTTGCAAATGCGGAAATAAATGAGAGCCTTTGTTTACCATTTTCAGGTCCGGAATGCGGTGCTTGTGTTTATGCATGTCCTGTTGAAAATGCACTTGTACTTGAACATGAAAAACCGGTCATCAATCAGGAAATATGTGTCGGCTGTGCCCTTTGTCGAGAAGCCTGTGTTGTAGAAGTAAAGGCAATAAATATCACGTCAAATAATGCTCAAAAATCTATCGTTAACTAACCCTATTAGGGTAAACCTCAGTTTCATACAGTAAAGCTCAAGTATACTATCAGCGATACTTTTCCTTATTATTAAAGTTTGATATTCGCCTGCCGCTATATAGGAAGATGTAAATTATATTTAATACTATCACCTATAAATAATGCAAAAATTCAGTAAAACAAAACCCATTGAAAAGTTGTTGCAGTTGCAACAAAAATTCAAAAATAATTTGCCAGAAAGAATTGCTGGTATTGAATCAAGCTGGCAAGAAGTACGTAAAGTAAAATCATCTGATTTTACAGATCTACATCTTAAGACACACTCTTTGGTAGGTACTGCCGGAACATTTGGTGCCACTATGGTGAGTAATGCAACAAGGATGCTGGAAAGTAAGATTAAACTTTTAATGAATGAAGAGTTAATACTCAATGATGATGTTATCGGGCAAGTTGAGTATCTGATTTTACAAATTCATGATGTTTCTAATAAATGGCAACCTTCATCCATACCTTATGTGCCAGAAAATAGAGTAGTTAAATATCAGGAAAAGTCGAGCTGGCAATCAATAGTCTATCTGGTTGAAGATGATGTTGAAGTGGCGAATTCAATTATCGAGAGTCTTGAAAAAGCTGGTTATACCGTTTTATATTATCTAAAAATTGAAGAGTTTAAAGAAAATTACAGGCTGAATGGAAAAGCATCGGCCATTATAATGGACATGTCGTTTGATAAAGGAATTGTAGCGGGAGCTGATACAATTCGTGATTTATCTGTTCAGGATAATCATTTTCCTCCGGTCATTTTTATTTCTGTACATAATGACATTCAGGCACGATTAGCTGCAGCTCAGGCTGGCGCAAGACGTTATTTTACTAAACCCGTTGATAATAAAAAGCTGATATCTTCTCTTGATAAGATCACTAATCGAATTCAATATGAACCATACCGTATTTTATTAATAGATGATGAACCGGATATTCTTGATCATTACGATATAAATTTACGAAAAGTTGGGATGGATGTTTTGTCCTTTACTAATCCAATCGAAGCATACCGCTCAATTGAACATTTTAATCCTGAGTTAATTGTTCTTGATCTTTATATGCCGGAATGTTCCGGTTTTGATTTAGCCAGAGTTATTCGACAGGATGACGATCAAGCCTATATCCCCATCGTCTTTTTATCTTCAGAATCAGATGTTGGTACTCAATTAGCGGCCATGAATTTGGGTGGAGATGATTTTTTAATGAAACCGGTTGACGCTGACTATTTTGTTCAGGCAGTAACTACACGAGCTAAACGAGCAAGACGAATTAATGATTTAAATTCAAAAGTTAAAGATGCTTTGCGTGAAAGTGAGTATCGTTTAATTGCTCTTGATCGGCATGCCATTATAAGTATGACAGATACATCTGGCACTATAACTTTTGCAAATGAGCATTTTTCAAAAATAAGCGGTTATAGTGAAGATGAATTAATTGGTAAAAACCACAGAATTTTGAAATCAGGAAAACATCCTGATTCATTTTATGAAGAAATGTGGGGGACTATTTCAAGCGGTCAAATATGGAGTGGACAAGTTTGTAATAGAACAAAAGATGGTATTGAGTACTGGGTTGAATCTACTATTGTTCCTTTTATTGATGAAAATGGTTTACCGTATAAATATGTATCTGTAAGAACGGATATTACAGAAATAAAACAATCTGAAGAAGATGCGCATGCTTCGGAGAAACGGTTACTGGAACAACAACAAACATTAAATACATTGACCACTGTAATTGATTATATTTTGCTTGATGAAGCTGCGTTTTTTAAAATTATCACTCAACGCGCAGCAGAAACATTAAATATTGACCGGGTTAGTATCTGGATGCAAGATAGTAAAAATAAAAATATTAGATGCAAAAATATATATGAACGAATTAAAAATAACTGGGACTCGGGTGCAATTTTAAAAAGAGAAAATTACCCGAAATATTTTTCTGCGCTTGAAAATAATACAGTTATTTCCGCATCAGATGCTCATACCCATCCGGCAACGTCAGAGTTTTCTAATGACTACCTTACTCCACTTGGTATCGGTGCGATGCTGGATATTCCTATTCGCAGGCAGGGACATCTTGTTGGGGTGATATGTTGTGAGCATGTTGGTGGTAAAAGAACCTGGAGTTCAGATGAACAGGGTTTTGTTTCCGCTTTATCCGATCTAATTTCTCTTAATATAGAATCAAGTGAAAGAAAAACAGTAGAAGTGGAGTTAGCAGAGGCAAAAAGAGAAGCCGACAACGCCAACAATGCTAAGTCAGAATTCCTGTCCAGTATGAGTCATGAGCTACGTACGCCCATGAACGCTATTAGTGGTTTTGCTCAATTATTAATGATGGATATGGAGAATAAACTTGATGACTTGCAAAAAAGTAATATAGAAGAAATTTTGAATGCAAGTAATCATCTTCTTGAGCTTGTCAACGAAATTCTTAATTTAGCTAAAATTGAATCTGGTAAGGTATCGTTAAGTTATGAAACGGTGAGTTACCCGGAAGTTGCATCGGAAAGTTTTTCTCTTATTAGTAAGTTAGTTGAAAATCGAAAAATTAAAACATTTTATAAATACAATGGAAAAAATATTTCACTGCAAGAAGTCATGCAGCTTCAGGTTTATATGCATGTTGATCGCATGCGTTTAAAACAAATTTTACTTAATTTATTAAGTAATGCAGTCAAATATAATAAAGATGAAGGTAATATTACAATTTCCTGTGATACCTATAATGACATTGTTCGTATTAGTGTGATTGATACCGGAGTTGGAATATCAAAAGAAAATCAGGACAGGCTATTTCAAACCTTTAATCGCCTCGGACAGGAAAACGGTAGTATTGAAGGTTCAGGAATAGGGCTGGTTATTACTAAGAAACTGGTTGAATTAATGGGTGGTAATATTTATCTCGTAAGCGATGTAAATAAAGGTTCGACTTTTTCTGTTGAGTTCCCTCTTGTTACTATGACAGGACATAAAAAGGTAGTTGCCAATACCGATAATACAAATAAAATAGCACAGGACAATACAGAAAAAGAATATACCATATTATATATTGAAGATAATGCAGCTAACCTGCGTTTAGTTGAACAGATATTGTCTGCGAGAAATAATATTAATATGATCAGTGCACACGAACCCAATCTTGGTTTGGAATTAGTTCGTTCTGAATCTCCGAATTTGATTTTACTGGATATTAATTTACCCGGAATGAATGGTTTTGAAGTATTAAAAAAATTAAGAAATGATGGATCGACTAAAAATATACCTGTTATAGCGGTTAGTGCAAACGCAATGTTAAGAGATATTGAAAAAGGAATGAAGGCAGGTTTTGATGACTACATTACTAAACCAATTGACGTAACAACATTTTTCGTTGCAATAATGAAAGTATTAAATAAATTATAATTTAATAATTATTTTCGCACCACCTAACGTACTTTTTGATATATCCATTGTTCCCTTATAAAGCAATAACATATCATTCACCATTGCCAGCCCCAGACCATGCCCCGGCGTATTCTGATCGGCGCGTTGGCCACGTAATAATAGTCGTTCCTGTTCTTCTTTCGGAATGCCCGGCCCGTCATCTTCAATTGTTATCCGGGTTTGTTTATTAACTGACTCTGCAGAAATAGATATTTTACTGTGGCTCCACTTAAACGCATTTTCGAGCAGGTTACCAAGTAATTCATAGAGATCACCTTGCTCAATTTTAATCATGATTTTTTCACTTATATTAAGTTGTACCTCAATATTTTTATCAATGTGCACTTTTTGTAACGTATTTAATATTTTTTTGCATATTGGGAGTAACTCAATTGCTTCGGATAAATGTAACTGACCAACCGTTGCAGCGCGGTTTAATTGATATTCGACGATATTATTAATCGTGTTTAATTGTTCGATTGCCGTGTCTTTTTCTTTTTCGGAAATTGTATTAATTATTCCCTGTAAAACGGCAATCGGTGTCTTTAAGCTATGTGCCATATTTCCAAGTGCATCACGATAGCGTGTAAGTTGTTGTTGTGATGATTCTAACAGTTGGTTTAGATTATTTGTTAAGGGGGTAATTTCTTTAGGATAGTTTGCAGATAAACGCTCTGTTTTACCTTGTTCAATATTAATGAGATCTTCTGCAACATGGCGTAAGGGTTTAAGTCCCCAGCGTAATATTAATGTTTGAACAATGATCAATAAAATGCTGACACCTGCCAGCCATGTCCATAGATTTTTCCGGAACAGGCGAATTTGTTTGCTTAACACGTTTTGATTTTCAGAAACCTGAAAGACATACGTTTTCTCACCGTTGTCAGTAACCCATGCAGTGGTGAAATTTACTAAGGTGTAACTATTATTGTTATAAAATTTTGTTGAGAATAAAAATTTACCCATTTTAATATCAGATGAAAAAGGTATATTCACATTTAGCATCGACTTTGATTGCCATACTAATTTATTGTCGCTGGTTATAATGCGTGCCTGTAAAGTGGATTCAGAAATATTTAAACGTGGTTCAGTCACTTCTTCAGGTAATTGAAGCTGTCCGCCGTCATTGATATCTGCAGCTGCTAATAAGGAATATATTTGAGTACGTAAATGTTCTTGTTGTGAATGGTTAACATTATTACGAAAGGCTTCATCTAATACGATACCGGTCAGCCCCATAAACAATGCCAGTACGACTAATGCAGATAATAGAATACGTGAATGAATGGAAAACTTCACGAGGCGCTATCATTCTCAGTTGTACTGGTTTGTGTTAATCCCCAGCGATAACCACGTCCACGCAGTGTTTCTATCGGTTTTATATTACCATTGGGATCTAATTTTTTTCTTAAGCGGCCGACAAATACTTCGATGACATTACTATCACGATCAAAATCCTGATCGTAGATATGTTCAGTGAGTTCAGTCTTTGAAATTACTTTATCGGAATTCATTACCAGATATTCAACAACCTTATATTCATAGGCCGTAAGTTCCAGCTCTTTACCACGGAGAGAAACTGATTGGTGAGATGTATTTATACTAATAGAGTCAAACTGAATAACGGGCTGGCTAACACCTGCCGAACGTCGTAATAAAGCGCGTGTTCTTGCAAGTAACTCTTCATGATGAAACGGTTTTACCAGATAATCATCTGCACCGGCTTCAAGGCCTTCAACTTTATCCTGCCATTTTCCACGTGCAGTTAAAATAAGAATAGGAAAGGATTTTTCCAGTTCACGCCATTTCTGAATGACGTTTATGCCGGATAATTTTGGCAGACCTAAATCAACAATCGCCATATCAAATGGATATTCTCGCCCCATAAAAAATCCAGCTTCACCATCTTCAGCAACATCAACGGCAAACCCGTTTTGTTGCAGATATTTTTGTAGCTGTTCTCTTAAGTTGGGCTCATCTTCAATAATTAACAAACGCATAAGAAAAGCTACTCAGCATTAACTGTAAACGTTTGTACTTTTCCGGAAGGTAACAATACTTTTATTTTATAAACACGACGGCCATTTTTGTGAGTTGTTTTAGCAGAAAGAATACGTCCGCCGGTTTGCTGTTTAATGGAATTTACTGCCTGATCCAGACTTTGATTATTGTTTTGAGCTAGCAGTATTTTTGGATACAAATTGAATGACTCTGCCTGAGTTGCTGAAGCAAAAAGGGCGAAGAGAATAAAAAACAGGGCAGGCAAAATTGTGTGTTTCATTTTTTATCTCAACTTGATATTAGTGGTTAAAGTGCGGATCAGGATTATTCCTGATCCGTATATTTAAGGATAACCAAGCCACTCAATTTTCACCAGATTTATTCTGGTTTTAGTGCTGAGTTATCGCGTTTCCTACGATTGCACCAAACAACGCACCCCCTAAGGCTGCGCCTGGATCACCATCACTTGCATCGCTGGCAATGGCTGAACCAATGATACCACCCGCTAATACAGGTAATACATTGCCAGAATGGCCGTTATCGCTTATTACAACTCGAGAAGAATAAGCGGGTACTGTGTAGTAGTTTGACGTTTCATATCGGCTGTAGTTATTGTGGCGGTTGAAATGACGGCGCTCATGTCTCCAGCCACGATTCCAGTTTGAATGCCTTCTATCAGCACGTTGAATTCTTTTCACATAACGTTTAAATTTCCGGTGCTGTCGTTCATGACGTAACTGACGATAAATTTCACGGTGGCGATTAGCCAGTCTCCACTGCTTACGCTGCTCATATTCACGGAAATGGCGTTCATGACGGGGCTTTTCATAATTGCGGCTATGAGCACGATCACCGAGGCGATCGTTGTCGCGTTCATGGTGTTTTTGGCCTGCTTCAGCCATAGAAACACTGCTTAAAGTGATAGCAATAATGCCAATAGTTGTTTTTATGTTCATTTTCATGCTGGTTCTCCTGTTATTTATTACAGCTTTCTTAGCTGTTATGGAGAACTATAGACAGGTGAAGCTGAACGAAACCTGAATAAAATGAATAAAGTAAAAGGACTAAAAAAACTCACTTTATACAAATAGAGTGAGCTTTTCACATGTTTGTTTTTAAAAAACTAGATCATGTCAATTAATTCCTGATTAGGCTCCGGTTGAGTTAAATGATTGATGTAATTTGAGAGTGTTTTAATTGAAACGATTAAAATCACCTCGAGTATTTGTTGCTTAGTGAAACCCGCGTTCAGAAAGGCATCAATTTCTGCTTCACCGGGATTGCCTCGATTCTTTGTTACGGCCTGAGCAAAGGTGACCAGAGCCCGATCTTGTGGATCAATAATTTCAGTTTGTGCTATTACTGAGGTTAATGTGTTTTCGCTGGCTTTTTTCATTTTCCCCGTGGCGTGATGAGCCACACTGCAAAAATCACATTTATTCTCTACACTCACTGCGAGCAGAGCAACTTGTTGTTGCGCTGGCGATAAAGAGGTTTCGGAGACTAAAGCATTTAATGCAAGATAAGCTTTGAGCGTAGTCGGGGCTTCCGCCATATAGGCAAACAAATTGGGTATAAAACCATAGGTTTGCTGAATACTGCTAAAGATTTCCTGCACGGGTTGTGATGCATTTTCCATGGTGTAAAAAGTAAAGTCAGTCATTATTTTATTTCCTTGAATTGTAATGGATGACAGGAGTAGGTGCTATGCTCTGTACGATGAATCACAAAAATGCCAGATATAATGCTCTAGAGTCCAAAAATGATGCCTTTTCTCAGGTATTACAACTACTAAAACTTGACGTCGCTATCTACCACAATGCAAAAGTATGCGGAAATTGGCGTATAGATGAACACAGTATTGGTGCGACCTGTTTCCATATTGTGACCGAGAGTCGATGTTCACTGGATGTACCGGGACATTTCAACGGTGTGCTGGAATGTGGTGATTTGGTTATTTTCCCTCGAGAGTTAACGCATGACATGCAGCCAATCACAGCATTGAGTGGCGAGCAGCAGCATCTTGATTACAATGCGGCAGCGTTAATGGAAGGTACCGGGTTACTCTGTGGAGAAGTGCGTTTTCAGCACAAAGGTTACCGTTATTTGTTAGGGGCACTTCCCCCTGTTTTTATTATTCGCTGTCACGAGTCGATGGGCTGGTTAAAATCGTTACTGGACATGATTGTGTTGGAAAATCATCAAACCGGAGCGGCATCTAAAGTTATTTTAAACCGCTTGTCGGAGCTATTATTTACCTATGCCGTTCGACAACATTTAACTGCAAACCCGAAAGAAGTGGGTTTTTTGGCATTGTATGGGCACCCTCGTTTAGCCGATGCCATTAATGCGGTTCATCAAGCACCTGAAAAAGACTGGACACTGGAAAAAGTCGCCGAACAAGCGGCTTTTTCGCGTAGTTCGTTTGCTGGCACATTTAAAAAGGTCAGTGGTTGGACAGTTGGGCAATATCTTAACTGGTGGCGAATGCAGTTGGCCTGGTCATTATTAAGTGAGGGGAACAGTGTTTTACAGGTAGCAACGAAGGTTGGCTATAAATCTGAATCGGCCTTTTCGCGGGCATTTAAAAATGAATTTTTAATTTCTGCTGGAAAAGTGCGGCGGGGAGAAGAAGGACGCGCTGCTTAATATCTGCAATAAGTTTGAGCTATAAAAAAAGCCCGTTCTATGTAAAGCAGAACGGGCTTTTTATTGTATTAATGTAACCTTAAAAACCTAGGTTGTCTGGTAATACAAGTTTTGTGGATGATTAGCCTGTGCAAAGAAGAACCAGCGTTCAGCAATTAAGCCGATGTATTGAATAATAAATGCACCGAGTAAAATGCTTGTGCTGTCTGATGCTTCACCAACCCAAAGAAGAATAATAGGTACAGGGAAGACCAAAATCATAAAACTCCATTTGATGATTTTCATGAATGCTATTGATTTGTGATGGAAAAAATCACGCGTATTCATAGAGCCACCCTGCATGCCCATCGCTTTTTGCTGGATCTTAGGATGACGAATGCCAATGGCAGACTGGATGGTTGACGTTGCTTTAATACGTGCATTACGAATTAATGAACCACCACGTGTGATAAAGGCAGCTGCAGTAATGATGATTGCCCAGTTGGCGTATAAACCCAGCAAGTCAGGAGCATTTGCACTGGCGAAAGCGGCTGCTAATGTGAAGCCGGATGCTGTACCGAGCAGTAAATAGTTGGCAACCGTTAATGCGCAAGCCCATTCCTGTAAGAACTTAATGGTTGCGTAAATCATGCTGGTGCAAATAAATAATAAGAAAGTGACAAGCATAGCGGCAGCACCAACAACTAAACTTAATTGTAGCGTTGTACCTGCTTTACTGGTGTATAAAACCGTATCCCATTCAAAGAAATGCATGAGGCTGTATACAAAGATTAACCCCATCAACGTCGGTAATACGATAACTTCACGTGATAACCAGGATGTACGCCACATAGCAGCAGAGCGCCATGCACGTTCCGGGCGACCAAGGTGGAAGAAGGAAGCAATTAAGCCACCGACTAAAAAGGTCAATGCGATGATACCGCCTAAGCCATAAAATGCGGTACTGTCTTGTGTCGGGACAAGCTGAACCGCTGAGTAACTTTGGCCTGTGAACAAGGCTAAAAATAAACCCTGGCCAGCACCAATTAAGGTTGTTAAAAAGATAACTGAAAATGCCGGATGCATATCTGTGTCTCCAAAAGTATTATTATTAACGCAAAGAACGCAAAGAGCGCAGAGGGCGCAAAGGTTTTAATAACTTTCCTTTGCGAACTCTGCGTCTTTGCGAACTTTGCGTTGAACATGAATGTATCTATTACCACGAAGTACTGTCGTCGAGAGTCGGTGACTCAACCGGCGCACTTGGTCCACGTTGTTCTTTATTCAATGGATTATCAGCACGTTGCAACTCATCTTCATGAATATGAATGCGTGTTTTACGACGAGGTAAATAATGATTGGATGGGTTAGTTCCCCATTCCGGCATTAATTGATAACCACCTTCTTCACGAATTTGTACTGATACTTCTGAATCAGGATCGTGAACATCACCAAATAAACGTGCGCTGGTTGGGCAAGCTAATACACAAGCTGGTTTACGTTCTGATTCAGGTAAAGATTCATCGTAAATGCGATCAACACATAAAGTACATTTCTTCATGACTTTTTCTTGCTCATCGATTTCACGTGCACCGTAAGGGCATGCCCACGTGCAATAACGACAACCAATACATTTGTCGTAATCTACTAAAACGATACCGTCTTGTTCGCGCTTATAACTTGCACCTGTAGGACAAACAGGTACACAAGGCGCATCTTCACAATGCAAACAACTCTTAGGAAAGTGAACCGTTTCCGTTTTTGGAAACTCGCCAATTTCATAAGTTTGTACACGGTTGAAGAAGGTACCCGTTGGATCTTTGCCATACGGATTTTCGTCGGTCATAAAACCTGCGGGACCCGAGGTGTTCCATTCTTTACAACTTGTTACGCAAGCATGACAGCCAACGCAAACATTCAAATCAATAACTAAAGCTAACTGAGTCATTATTTGGCTCCTTTAGTAAACATGCCGGCAAAGAAACCAATTTTCTTAGGTCTACCACCGGTTCCTGGAACATGGGGCATTTCATCAAACTGCGGATACGTTTCTTTTGGCTCATCGTCTTCTGCTTTATAAACGCGAACACGAACGTCATACCAACCTGCCTGACCGGTAACCGGATCAGAGTTTGATATATGATCGCCACATTCATTCGTTGGTAATTCTTCAGCAATCAAATGATTTAACAAGAACCCTTTTTTAGATTCGTTTGCATCACCATCAAGGTTCCATGCACCTTTCGCTTTACCGACAGCATTCCAGGTCCAAATCGTACCTGGTTCAACTGCTTCAGAGTATCGTGCTAAACAACGTACTTTACCGTGCATAGATTCAGCCCACATCCAGCCGCCGTCTTCAATGCCTTGTGCTTGCGCAGTAGAAGGGTGAATGTGCATATAGTTATGCGCATGAATCTGACGTAACCATGCGTTTTGTGAATCCCACGAGTGATACATCGCCATCGGGCGTTGCGTTAACGCTGCCAAAGGATACTTTTGCTTATCCGTTAACTGAACTTCTAAAGGCTCAGCATAGAAGGGCAGTGGATCAAAATGAGTTTCAACACGCATACGTAAATGCTCAGGTGGTTGTTTACCTTCAAGTTTACCTTGTGCCGCGAGACGGAACTTCATTAACACTTCAGAATAAATATGAATGTTAATGGGCTCTGCATAACGCTGTAAGGAATGTTCTTGCGACCATTTTAAATAACCACGGTTCCAGTTACGCATGTACTGGTAAGACTTGGGTAAATGATGTTGATAAACACAATTGTTTTTCTCATACATTTCCCACTGGTTTGGATTCGGTTCACCTTTCATGAACTTCTCGCCACCTTTACCACGCCAGCCAGATAAGAACCCGATTCCTGAACCCGGCGCTGTTTCATAGTTAACAATAAAGTCCGGGTAGTCGCGGAATTTACGCGAACCATCTTCTTTAGTGAAGGCAGGCAGTTTTAAACGTGAACCTAATTCAATGATAACTTCCTGGAACGGTTTACAGTCGCCCGTTGGTGGAACAACAGGAATACGTACTGAATCAACCGGACCATCAAATTCTGAGATAGGACGATCTAACATTGACATAACATCATGACGTTCTAAATAAGTTGTATCTGGCAATAATAAATCAGCATACGCAGACATTTCTGATTGGAAGGCATCACAAACAATCAAGAATGGAATTTTGAATCCACCGTCTTCATTTTTCTCGTTCAACATATCACGAACTTCACTTGTATTCATTGACGAGTTCCATGCCATGTTTGCCATGAAAATGAGTAAAGTATCAATGTCATATGGATCTTTGTTTACCGCATTAGTAATAACGTTGTGCATCAAACCATGGGCTGATAATGGGAATTCCCAGGAGAACGCTTTATCAATACGAACTGGAGTACCTTTGTCATCAACAAATAAATCATTAGGCTCAGCTGGCCAACCTAGAGGCATACCATCTAATGGTGTATTTGGCTGAACACCTTCCGGGCCTTTTGGTGTTTTAGCGCAAGGCGGGATTGGACGAGGGAATGGTGCTTTATGGCGGAAGCCACCTGGACGGTCAATGGTACCTAGCAGACTCATCAATATGCTTAAGGCACGAATGGATTGGAATCCATTCGAGTGAGCTGCGAGTCCTCGCATCGCGTGGAAAGAAACCGGGTTACCGGTAATTGTATCGTGATCTTTGCCCCATGCATCGGTCCAGGCAATCGGTAGCTCAATTTGTTCATCACGCGCAGTGATGCCCATTTCATGGGCCAATGTTCTGATTGTGTCAGCTGGAATACCCGTTACTTCAGCAGCCCAGTCTGGTGTGTATTCTTCTACTCGTTCCTTTAATAATTGGAAAGCCGGTTTAACCTGACGGCCATCAGGCATGGTGAATTCGCCCAATAGATAAGGATCAAGGCTTTCTTCACGTGCATGCATTGGTTTATCGCTTGTACGATCCCACCAAACACGATCTTGTACTTCAAAACACTCTGCTTCCTGAGGGATATCAGTGTGTACAAATAAACCAAAATCATCGCTCGCTTCATCTGTGCTGATAAGTTCTGCAGAGTTGGAGTATTGGACAAGGAAATCACGATCATAAAGACCTGTTTTGATCAGCTCATGAATCAACGCAAGCATTAACGCGCCATCTGTTCCCGGTTTAATCGGAACCCACTCATCAGCAATCGCTGAATAACCGGTGCGGACAGGATTAATGGAGATAAAACGGCCACCATTACGCTTGAATTTAGATAACGCAATTTTCATTGGGTTAGAGTGATGATCTTCTGCAGTACCGATCATAATAAATAATTTAGAGCGTTCTAAATCCGGTCCACCGAATTCCCAGAAAGAACCACCGATGGTGTAAATCATGCCTGCAGCCATGTTGACTGAGCAGAAACCACCGTGTGCCGCATAGTTTGGTGTACCAAACTGCTTAGCAAATAAGCCAGTCAGGGCCTGCATTTGGTCGCGACCGGTAAAGAGGGCAAATTTCTTCGGATCGGTTGAACGTAAATGGCTTAAGCGATCTTCCATAATTTGGAAGGCCTCGTCCCAGCTAATTTCTTCAAAATCAGCTGCGCCACGATCAGCACCTTCTTTACGTTTTAATGGTTTTGTTAAACGAGCAGGTGAGTATTGTTTCATTATGCCTGAAGCGCCTTTGGCACAAATCACACCCTGATTTAGAGGGTGGTCAGGATTACCCTGGATATAACGAACTTCGTTATCTCTCAATGTTACGCGGATACCACAACGGCAAGCGCACATGTAACATGTGGTGTTTTTAGTTTCAATTCGGCCTTCTGGCGGCTGAATAGGGTCATGTAATACGGTCATAGTGTGGCCTTAGATTACTGTTAATAGTAGTGATCTTTAAACAAAACGCGCGATTATATTGAGCTAATTGCGCAGTGACTAATCAGGTTTATTAAGAACATAATAAAATCATTATATACTAAATTACTGTGGTATTTCACCTACCCTTTTAGGAGTAGGTCTGACGCGTAAACGTACTCTTGAACAAAAGATAAAAACCTCTTTTAAAATAAAGGCTTAGCTGAAAATTAGCTAAGGTTTTAGCGATAGAGAAAGGTCAAACTTTCGCCAGCCATTGTATCGGCAGGGAAAAAATTTTTCATTAGCCAAAACCGACATTTGCTTGTATTAAAAAAACATATTTCTGACTTGTGGTTATGTCTTTGATGGCCAGGTTACTGTAGCAAGTAATCGGAAAATATTGTTGTTAAATAAGCACTTATTAAACATATTGGACTTAAATATAGGGGGAAATAAGAAAAACTTTAGTATAGTTTTTAAATGTCGATATATACAAAGTAAGGTTATTGATATAGTTACACTTTGCGATATAGTGCTTGTACTAGAATAATTATAAGAGTAATTAGCTGAATAAAATGGAAATTTGCTAATTTTTATTTTACTAACGAGGTGTGGTTTTATGGGGTTGATCAAAGTCTTATCAATTTTAATTTTGAGTACTTTCGCTCTGAATGTGACAACAGTATCTGCTGCTGAAACAATTCAATGGGCTGGCTGTGGTATTTCTAAAAAAGCATTTATGAAAGAACTGGCAAAAGCGTACACAAAAAAAACCGGTATAGCGGTTAAATTAAGTGGTGGTGGTGCAACTAAGGGTATTCGCAGTGCTGCTAAAGGCACGATTGATATTGGTGGTGCTTGCCGGATTTCCATTGAACAAGATCCAGAAGAGCGTAATGCATTTCAAATTCCTGTTGCATGGGATGCATTAGTTGCATTTGTTCATCTGGGTAATCCTGTTGATAATATTTCCTATCAACAATTACGGCAGGTCTATCTGGGGGAAATAACAAACTGGAAGCAACTCGGGGGTAATGATGCACCTATTGATCTTTATGTTCGTCGAGGTAAATTGTCCGGTGTAGGTCGTACACTACGCGAACTCGTTTTTGCGAATTACGATCAGGAATTTAAAGCAACTTATGTTGTAAAATCATCCGGTCCGGTAGAAAAAGGTGTGCAGAAAAACCCAAATGGTTTTGGTGTATCCGGAATCAGTAGTGCAAAAAAGCGTAAAGTGAAATTACTTAAATTGGATGGCAAAGCACCTACGTATGAAAATATTAAAAATGGTTCGTATGCGCTATATCGTCCACTTTATCTTGTTATAAAACGTGGAAATAAAAAACCGTTGGTGCGTAACTTTATTAAGTATGCTCTGAGTGCCGAAGGTCAGGCAATTATTCGTGGACAGGGTACGGTACCTTATGCAGAAGCATTACATTTAGTTATGAAACAACTCGATCAGTATGAACGCGCTAATTCAGAAGGGCTATCTCGCACAAAAGTAAAATAGCTTTATAATAATAATGGAAAAGGGGCGTAAGCCTAATGCCGTTTACCTTAAGGTGAACGGCATTTTTATTTCTCACTATGCAAAATTGACTCACTTAAGCATTTTATCTTTATTCTGAACAATTAAAGTTGTCATTGCTTTTTAACTTTTTAATAGCGGTATTTTGGTTACACAAAAAGTAGCAGCTTTCCATAAAAAGTCATATTGCTATCACTATTCAGGCAAAAAAGTAGAGGGTATAAATTTTATGTATGGGGGGGTAATTCATTAATACTCGACGGTCAGTCAATTTAGGGATATTCTAGGCAGCAATTAATTTTAGGGGGTTTTCAATTAAGAAAACTCTTGTTCTAGTCGCAATAATTTTGAGGATAACAAAATGTTCATGACCAACCCTTTTGATGCGCTTACGGCGTTAATATCACCTGATGTGATGCAGATGTATCTCATTGTCATGGTAGTGCTTGTCGCTGGCGGTACGATACTTGACATGATGCATAAGAAAAGTGCGAAGTACTTTTTCCTAGATGCTGAAAAAGCAAAGAAAAATGCTAAGCGTACTGTGGGTGCCGGTGAAAAAGCAGGTCTCGCAATTGCAACACTAGCTAACGAAGTATTAACTTCAGGTGAATTCTGCGCTACAAAACGTAGAATTTCTCACCTTTTGACCATGTATGGTTTCATTATCTTCGTTGTAACGACGGCCTTGATGATTTTTGGTTACTCAGCAGATATCTTGCCGCAACTTTGGCATATTGGCGCAATCATGCTTTGTCTTGGTGGTTACTGGTTCTGGTTCTTCATCCGCGTTGACGTGGCTGCAGAAGGTGCTAAGTGGTATCACCTAGTTAAGGCAGATATCTTCATTGTATCGCTTTTCACAACTGCAACATTCGCATTAATCTGGTCTTACCTACAATCTAAAGGTATGAACGGTAAAGTGGGTGATATGGGCCTAACAACATTGTTCTTCGTTTTATTTATCGTTTCAAATACCACGCTTTTCGCTAGTGTATTGTGGTCTAAGTTTGCACATATGTTTTTCAAACCTGCTGCAGCACTTCAAAAACGTATTGCTCATGCAGATGGTTCAAATTTGAACTTACCTGGTGATTTCGATTTATCTTCACCTGAAGTACAAGCAAGATTCCCGGATATCCCAGAATACATGGGTAAGAACCCAGAAAACATGGGTGCTGGTATCAGACGTGAAGCACCAAACCATTACTAACATTAATCTAATAACAATTATTTAATAAAAGAGAGAATATTATGCCTACTTTTGTATATATGACTCGTTGTGATGGTTGTGGCCAATGTGTTGACATCTGCCCATCTGACATCATGCACATCGATAAAACATTACGACGTGCTTATAACATTGAACCTAACATGTGTTGGGAATGTTACTCATGCGTAAAAGCTTGCCCACACCATGCAATTGATGTTCGTGGTTACGCAGATTTTGCTCCACTTGGTTCTTCTGTACGTGTACACCGTGATGAAGAAAAAGGAACGATCGCATGGCGCATCAAGTTCCGTAACGGCAAAAAAGACATGGAATTATTGGCTCCAATTACGACTAAGCCTTGGGGATCATGTATTCCACAACTCGCTAACGAAGCGGCACCAGCTGACAGCATGCGTAACACTGAGCTGTTATATAACGAGCCTAAGTATGTTGCTATGAATGACAATGCTTTAATGACGCTTGAATCAAATGGCTTAGAAATTAAAGAAGGGGTTTACTACTAATGGGCTACAAGACAATTATTGAAGACGATATCGATATCCTCGTAGCGGGTGCCGGACTTGGTGGTACAGGTGCAGCTTTCGAAGCAAGATACTGGGGTAAAGACAAGAAAATCGTTATTGCAGAAAAAGCAAACATCGATCGTTCTGGTGCAGTAGCACAGGGTCTTTACGCGATTAACTGTTACATGGGTACGCGTTTTGGCGAAAACAATCCTGAAGATCACGTACGTTATGCGCGTATCGATTTAATGGGTATGGTTCGTGAAGATTTAGCGTTCGATATGGCGCGTCACGTAGATTCAGCTGTACATCAGTTTGAAGAGTGGGGTTTACCTATCATGCGTAACACCAAGACGGGTGCTTACTTGCGTGAAGGTCGCTGGCAGATCATGATTCATGGTGAATCATACAAGCCAATCGTTGCAGAAGCGGCGAAAAACTCAGCAGATAAAGTATTCAATCGTGTATGTGTCACTCACCTGTTGATGGATGATGCTAAAGAAAACCGTGTTGCGGGTGCTGTTGGTTTCAACGTACGTACTGGTAACTACCACGTATTTAAATCTAAGACTGTTGTTTGTGGTGCCGGTGGTGCTTCTAACATCTTTAAGCCTCGTTCAGTTGGTGAAGGCGCGGGTCGTGTATGGTACGCACCATGGTCATCAGGTTCTGCATACGGTCTTATGATCGAAGCGGGCGCGAAAATGACACAAATGGAAAACCGTATCGTATTAGCGCGATTCAAAGATGGCTACGGTCCTGTTGGCGCATATTTCTTACACCTTAAAACATATACTCAAAATGCTTACGGTGACGAGTATGAATCAAAATGGTTCCCAGAGCTTCAAAAAATGGTTGGTATAGAATACCTGGATCCGGCAGCGTCTCACAGCACTCACCGTCCAATCCCAACCTGTCTGCGTAACCACGCAATCATCAATGAGGTGAATGCGGGTCGTGGTCCAATCCACATGGTTACGATGGAAGCATTCCAAGATCCACATTTAGAGGAAATTGGCTGGCATAACTTCTTAGGTATGACAGTTGGTCAAGCGGTACTTTGGGCTGCAACTGACGTTGATCCTAAATATGAAAACCCTGAATTAACAACGTCTGAGCCATATGTAATGGGTTCACACGCAACAGGTTGTGGTGCATGGTGTTCGGGTCCTGAAGATGTTTCTCCTGAAGAATATTTCTGGGGCTATAACCGTATGACGACTGTTGAAGGTCTATTTGGTGCGGGTGATGCGGTAGGTGGTACACCACACGCATTCTCATCAGGTTCTTTCACTGAAGGTCGTTTGGCTGCTAAAGCGGCTTGTAAATATATCGATGATGGCAAAGCAGAAGGCATCCGTGTTTCTGACGCTCAGATCGCTCGCCGTAAAGAAGAAATCTACAAGCCACTGGAAACGTATACTGTAGGCCGTAACGAAATTGTTGCAGGTACTGTAAATCCAAACTACATCAACCCACGTCAGGGTCTTGATCGTCTACAGAAGATGATGGATGAGTACTGTGGTGGTTTTGGTGTAAATTACATGACTAACGACAAGCTTCTCCAAATCGGTCTTAAGAAGATGGCGATTTTTGGAGAAGATCTGGAAAAAGTCGCTGCTTCAGATATCCATGAGCTACTACGTGCATGGGAATTGAAGCACCGTTTCCTTACTTCTGAAAGTGTATTCCAGCATACGTTGTTCCGTAAGGAAACTCGCTGGCCTGGTTACTACTACCGTGGTGATGCGATGAAGCTGGATGATGAAAACTGGCATGTACTGACAGTTTCTCGTCGTGATCCTAA
>Ga0316204_10000479_pt1 | contig 145934 bp, 123 predicted proteins | sample 6monrhotite_MG_2_FD_205661 | JGI IMG/M metagenome (GOLD analysis project Ga0316204, IMG submission 205661) | Microbial mat bacterial communities from mineral coupon in-situ incubated in ocean water Damariscotta River, Maine, United States -... | ecosystem: Environmental > Aquatic > Marine >... | reverse complement strand
ACGGAAGGCAATTGGTTTCCGATTAAGGCACTCTGTCCGTTTGCCGCCCAGAAGGTCAAAGATTTGGGACGGTATTGGCTCGGGGAAAAAGCGCAGATGATGACCCGAATGGTGGTGCTGCGCCGTCGCCCAAAAGGCAGGGTTGACAAGACGGTTACTGGTGAACGCGCACGGCGCAGCAAACAATCCCGCACCAGTGCTGAGCGGGAGAAAGAACCATGGTTGCTGGCCACGTCCCTTTGTCCACATAGCGCATCTCCCAAGCAGGTCGCTAGGATATATGCCACCCGAATGCAAATAGAAGAAAGCTTTCGCGACCTGAAGTCCGGCCTGCAGATGAATGCCTGCGGCACAAGAAATATGAAGCGGCTGGAAGTCTTACTCATCATTGCCGCCGTGGCCCAATATCTACTCTATTGACTGGGGCTGACGGTGAAAGAAGCCGGAAAACACTGGCAGTATCAGGTGAATTCCATCAAGACCAGAAATATACTATCAAATCAGTTTATCGGACTGCGCGCCTATAAGGATAAACGATTGAAACTCAATAAAAAACACTGGGAAACAGCTCAAAACACTCTAAGATCTCTAACGGAAAACCCCAATGCAATATATTGACAAATTTCGTGGGGATACCTCAGGGTCAGAGTCGATTTATTTATACTTGATCGATGGGATGGTCTATGCCGTGGAAAATCATGACTTTGCCCCGCTTACAATTCTGCAATGGCGCAATAAATTTTTGGATTATAGCCATCCGACGGCACTGATTCGTTCTTTGGATGCGCCGCCAGACCGAAAAGGCCTGACCCGAACCAGGGAAAATACTGATTTGGCGTCATTGCGTCATTTGATAAATAAGGCTAATTTTCGGCCACTTTTAGGCGGGCCGGCGGCCTTAAAAAACCTGTGGGAAGTCTGTCAGATTCCTGATTTCCGCAAGGTCTCGAATGACGAGCATATTAACAGTTTATCCCTGATCTATCGGCAGACTTCTGCGGATAATGGGGCGATTGATGGGGGCTGGTTGACCCGTTAATCAGGTCTTTAGATAACCTTAACGGGGATGTGGATAGCCTGTCTGCGCGGCTGGCTCATATCAGGGTCTGGACTTATATTTCACACCGCGCCTTATGGTTTGATGAGGCAAAATATTGGCAAGAGTTAACAAGAGATATTGAAGACCGCCTATCAGATGCGCTACATGAACGGTTAACACATCGGTTTGTTGATCGCCGTATTTCGGTTTTAATAAGAGAATTACGCCAAAAAGGACAATTAATGGCAAATATTGACGACAATGGATGCCTTTACGTAGAAGGCCATTTTATTGGTACCTTGGAAGGCTTCCAGTTTAAAGAAGATGCGTCCGCTTTTGGCGAAGACAGCAAGATCCTACGCAGTGCCACCGATAAGCTTTTAGCGGAAGAAATCAAAAATAAAGCCGGCGAATTTGCCGCCGTGGAAGATGGCGAGTTGAGCCTTATTCTGGGCAACCCCATGACGCGCTCGACCATTAACTGGCGCGGAATTGCCCTTGCCCACGTGGTGAAGGGCGGGGCCATCTTAACGCCAAAGGCTGTTGTCATGACGGCGCCCCATTTGCAGGGTGATCTTCTGGCCCTTGTACAGGGCCGCCTGGATCGCTGGTTGGCCAACCATGTGGCTGAAATTTTGGCCCCCTTGTTATCTTTGCAAGAGGCCGTGAATGGGGCTAAGGATGGGGCAGGCAAGGATATGATCGATGGTATGGCACGGGGCATTGCCTTCCAAATGCTCGAAAATCTTGGCACCATACCGCGCCGCGCCATTGCCCGTGACTTTAGGGGCGTTGAGCGAGAAGGCCGCTTTCAATTGAAAAGCTTAGGCATTTGGCTCGGGTCAGCGAGCCTTTATATTCCCAGCCTTTTGAAACCGGCACCGGCACAATTGCGGCTGTTTTTATGGGCGTTGTTCAATGATAAGGATGATCTGCCTGATGTGCCTGTGGCGGGACTATGCACCATTGCTATTGATCAAAAAGCGCCCCGCAGTTTTTATGAAATGTCGGGATATCGCGTCGTGGGTAAAAAGGCTGTGCGCCTTGATATGTTGGAACGCTTAGCCAACGCCGCGCGTGAGGTGTCTTTAAAAGGCCCCTTTCCCGCCGATCCGGACTTGATGAGCCTTGTGGGGATTAGCGGCGATGACTTTGTGGAAATCATGAAATCTTTGGGCTATGTGTATAAAGAATATAGCCCAGAAGAGGCTGCAAAAATAGCCGAAGCGCGGCAGGCTCAAGAAGAAAAAATAACAAAAGAAGAAACAAAAGAAGAAACAAAAGAAGAAACAAAAGAAGAAACAAAAGAAGAAAAAACAAATGATACGGCTTCTGTAGAGCAGGCTCCTCCCGTAGCAGAGCAGGCTCCTCCCGTAGCAGAGCAGGCTCCTCCCGTAGAAGAAGACCCTGCCCTGGAACGCGCCGCGCCTGAGAAGGTCTTTTTGTTTAGCCATCAACCCTATCAAAAACCACAACCGCGCACTCATTATATTCCTGCGGCAAAACCTGCGAGAGTGAGACATGACGGCAAAGCTGATATCGGGAAAAGGACGGGGGCTAAAAATAAAGGTTCCAGAAATGAAGGCGACAAAAAACCCTCTGGTCACAAAAAACCGCGAAAAGAAGTGGTTGTCGATCCTTTAAGTCCGTTTGCGGCCCTCGCGGGGCTGAAAAATCAGCTTAAGACCAAGAAGTAATGCCCCAATGACGACCCTACGCCCGGAAAATCAACGTCTTGATATCTGGCTTTGGCAGGCGCGTTTTTTTAAAACCCGGTCTTTGTCCAGTAAAGTTTGCCGCGCCGGAAAGGTGCGCCTTAATGGCCTTAAAATCACAAAAGCTAAAACGCCGGTGGTTTGCGGTGATATTGTGACCTTTTTTCAAGAGAAAAATATGAGAAAGGCGCAGGTGCTAGGCTTCAATAATCGTAGAGGCCCCGCCGCCGAAGCACAGGCGTTATATCATGATATGACCCCACCACCCGAAGACATAAAAAAGCAGGAAAAATCTAAAGTCGCCCGCCGCGACCCTGGCTCTGGCCGCCCGACAAAGACAGAACGGCGGGCTACGGATAAATTGAAAAATATATTCCCTGATTGATCTCTGCGGCGGATCTATGTCATGATACGGTCGTTATGTCATATTATCGGGAGAGATCATGGGGAAATTAGGACGGATTCTAACGGCCTGTATGATGATGCTTTTGTCGCCGCAGATCACAGACGCCCAGATCAAAAAACAAGCCGTTGTTAAAAATATCACGTTGATCCATGCGGGAAAATTATTGGCCGTTCCCGGGCAAGCCCCTTTATCGCAGCAGACAATTGTCATTGAGGGCACGCGGATCAAGGACGTCCGTTCGGGCTATCTGACGGGGGGCGATCTTAGGTTGCCTTACGCTAAAATCATCGATATGAAAGACAAGTTTGTCATGCCGGGGCTTATGGATGTACATGTTCATTTGACCTATATGAAGGATAAAGACCAGCAAGCGGATGACCGGGCATTTCTTGGGGTGATTAATGCGAAAAAAACCCTGATGGCAGGCTTTACCACGGTACGTGATTTAGGGGCGGTGGGGGATACAATTTTCAAGCTTCGCGATAAGATTAACAAAGGAGACATTGATGGCCCGCGTATTTTTGCCGCAGGACAGATCATTGCTGTGGGGCCAATGACAAGCGGCCTTGAATGTAATGGGCCAGAAAGCTGCCGCAGAACGACGCGCGCGCTTATTAATAAAGGGGCCGATTGGATCAAAATCTATGCCTCCTGTAGCGGCAGCAAACTTTGTTCAGAGAAAGAGGGAGCGCCCCTGTTCTTTGCCGATGAGATCGACGCCGTGACACAGGTGGCCAAGAAATATGGCATCAAAGTCGCGGCGCATTCTCATCCGCGTGATAGTGCCTTATTTGTGCTTAAATACGGCGTGTCTTCTCTCGAACATGGCTCTTTCATGAATGATAAGGCCTTGAAGATCATGAGGCGTCAGGGCGTGTTTTTTGTCCCGACCGTTTCCGTCCATGATCTGTTAGAAAAACTTAAAAATGACGGCAAGGTCACGGGTCAGATGTTAGCCCATAATGATCTTTTTTTGAAAATTCACCCTGAAACCATCAAAAGGGCCTATAAGTTGGGCGTGAAAATGGCCACAGGAAGTGATGCGGGAATTGTGCCGCACGGAAAAAATTATCGGGAATTGGAGCGCTTGGTTGATTTGGACATTACCCCAATGGACGCCTTGAAAATGGCGACGGTCAATGGGGCGGAACTTCTGGGCCGCACGTCGGATCTGGGCACGATTGAGGCCGGAAAATATGCCGATATTATTGGGCTATCCGCGTCGCCTCTGGATCATATTCAGAATATTGAAAAAGTCATATTTGTCATGAAATCGGGCAAGATATTTAAAAATCCAGCCATAAAAATCCAGCCATAAAAACCTTGGCCATAATAATTCTATCTTTTGTTAAAGGCGTCTTAAATTTTTTCTTTTATAATGTGTGATTGCGAGATAGAGAAAAAAGAGAAACCTCATGACAAGCCCTGTAAAGTTATTATTACTCACCCTATGTGCGGCGGCATTGGTGGCGTATTTTGGCGAGAAATTTGTTTTGGCGGCCAAAAATATGTCCGTTGCTCAAGAAAATACGGCCTTGAATTCTGATCAAGATATTGGCCTATTGACCAAAAATAGGGCGGGCTATGGTGATGATATTCATATTCCGATGAGCCAGGACGGCCATTATTGGGTGGTTCTTGATGTTAATGGGTCGCCAGTACATTTTGTTGTCGACACAGGCGCGAGCCATATATCGCTACGGTATGAGGATGCCAAATCTGTGGGGCTTGACCCCGATAATATGGATTTTAATCAGGCCTTTAATACGGCGAATGGCATTTCTCGTAAGGCTGTGATTAAGCTTGACAGAATTACCTTGGAGTCTTTTCGGCTCTCCAATATTCCGGCATCGGTTTCAGAAAAAGGGCAATTGAGTGTCTCTCTATTGGGGATGAACTTTCTGAATGAACTATCTGGATTTAAGGTGGAAAATAAGGTACTTATTTTATCGCCATGAGTGGGCAAAATCTCCAAATGACTTATATATTGACAGCGTAAACATTACAGGGGATAATTGTGCTATTCATATAAAAAATTTGAGAGAGGCTTTTTGAGGGGGAGTGAGGTAGTAGCGTTTGGTTAAGTCATGTTGTTCGCAAGGTAAAAAAACATACCATCACGGAAATCTTCGTGAGACATTGATTGAGTCTGCCTTGAAGATATTAGAAGAAGGCACCTTAAGCGACCTTAGCCTTCGGGTTTTGGCCCGTAAGGCCGGGGTCTCCCAAACGGCACCCTATCGTCATTTTGAGGATAAGGATGCGTTGATTGTCGTCTTGAAAGAAGAAGGCCTGCGTAAATTATCCGAGGGCATGTTAGAGGTCATGACCGCAGAGAAAGACCCCATTGTTCGTCTCCAGAAAATAGGCATGAATTATGTGCAGTTTTCAGCAAAACACCCGGGACATTTCAAAGTGATGTTTGAATATGAATTGAGTGATTTTGAAAAATATGAAGAGCTTTGCGATGTTTCTGCCAAGGGTTTCCAATATTTGAAAGAGACGGTAAGGGAATGTCTCGCGCTCCCTAATGCCAAGGATATAAATCTGTCCGTTGCACAATTCTCTGCTTGGGCCATGGTGCATGGTCTGTCGGTACTCTTAATGAATAAATCATTGATGGAACATGTTAATCAAGATCATATGGTCGGCTTGGGAAGTCATAATAATATTGCAGAACATGTCACAAAACTCTTTAGTGAATCTCTCGTTAAATAAGGAAAAATCTGTGTCTATATTTAAAAAATTGAGCCATATGCTTAATGCGTCGTCACCTGTTAAAATACCAAAGCCGGAAGGGGAACGCTTGGCCGCCGCCGTCCTTATGGTCGAGGTAGCCGCAAATGATGGGGAAATTTCACGGATTGAGCGGGAACAAATTCTGCATTTGTTAGAGCATAAACTTGGGCTGTCATCAGAAGAAGCCATAGAACTTTTTGTCGAGGCATTGGGGGTGCGAAATGAGTCCAATCAGATGGTGACTTTCACGCGGGAGATCAAGAATCATTTTGATGAGGGGGGACGCGAAAATATTCTCGAGATGATGTGGGAAGTGGCGTTTGCCGATGGGAAGGCAGATTCTTACGAAAGTAACTTGCTTCGGCGGGTGACAGGCTTGCTATATATTTCCGATGTCAGAAGTGGTCAGATCCGGAAAAATGTTATGGCCAAATTGGGGTTATAACAGGGCCAATAACTGCTTTTTGTTAAAAGCCCCCTTTTTAGGGCATTTTTTGGTTGTATCCTGTTTCAGAGATGGTATATGCAAGTTTGTGGACTTGATCATAGTCTGCATAGGCAAATTGTAATAAGGAGAATTTGATGACCTATTTAGTCACTGAGGCATGTATTAAATGCAAATATACAGATTGCGTTGAAGTATGTCCGGTCGATTGTTTTTACGAAGGTGAAAACATGCTTGTCATTAATCCTGATGAATGTATTGATTGCGGCGTGTGTGAGCCGGAATGCCCAGCAGAAGCCATTATGCCTGATACAGAAGATGGCTTGGAAAAATGGTTTGAAATTAATGAAAAATATTCTGAGATTTGGCCTAATATTACCGAAAAAATTGACCCTATGCCAGATGCTGACGAAGCACAGGGTGAAGCCAATAAGCTTGCTGACTTAAGCGAAAAACCTGGGGCGGGCACCTAAAGTTATACCAAATATAGACGTTTAAGCGTTCCTGTCCGGATGATTTTTTCGGAGGTTATTGCGTTTTTTGGCGTTATACCTAATTGTAGGTGTATTTTACATAAAAATATGTTATATTATACGTATTATAGTGTGTTTGAGGTATTTTTTTTAACATTGGCCTCGAATATTCATCCCGATCTAAGGGAATTTTATGTCAGGTCTTGCAAGGCTTGGCAGGTGGTTTTTTGTGTATAGCGCATTGAGTAAAAGAAGGTTAACCCATTGTTTAACCTAGATTTTATTTTTATAGCTTGTCGTATAAAATAAAATATGGGCTGCTCAAAAAACCATTGTCATATTGTTTTTTTGGATAATATTTTACGAAACTTAATATTTCGTGATCATGTTGGAGTTTTAATTTTAAGATGGTAAAAATAAATAAATTAGCCTTTTCTGTGGATGACTATATTGTTTATCCAAAGCATGGCGTGGGCGTTATTACAGAAATCAGCGAACAGGAAATTTCTGGTATGAAGCTGGAACTTTATGTCATTCGTTTTGAAAGTGAAAAAATGACACTTCGCGTTCCCCTGAGCAAGGCGGGGCCATCTGGTATGCGGTCATTGTCAAGTACGTCAATTATGGATAAGGCCTATATGACTCTGCAAGGCCGCGCGCGGGTAAAACGCACAATGTGGAGCCGCCGTGCCCAAGAATATGAAGCAAAAATCAATTCAGGGAATGTGGTTCATTTGGCGGAGGTTGTTCGTGACTTACATCGAGGCGGCGACCAAACGGAACAATCCTATAGCGAGCGACAAATTTATGAATCGGCCATTAGCCGTTTGGCACGTGAGGTCGCCGCTGTGGAGGAAATCGCTGAAAAAGATGCGATGCTTAAGCTGGCAGAAGTTTTGACAGCTGCTTAATATCATATGTCATGATTTTCGGTAAATGATGTGACGAATAAAAGAGCCTATATGCAAGATTTTATAGGCTCTTTTTGTTTATTTAAGGACAGGCAGGCAGTTTACTTTAATGATGGAAATTACGGATCTTTCAAATCTGGATTCTGAGAAATTTGGCTGTCTTGATCAGGCCAAAAGAATTTGGGCTATTGGCGCTATTCATGGCGAGATTGATGTTTTAAAAGCCCTTCATAGGGCGCTCGTATCGCGTTTCAGGGAAGGAGATAAGCTTGTTTACCTCGGTAATTATTTGGGAAATGAGCATACGGCCGTTGAGACATTGAATGAATTATTGCGCACAAGGCGCATATTAATGGCGGCCGGGGCATGTTCAAAGCCAAATGCCTTTGTTTACCTTCGGGGCGCCCGGGAAGAAATGCTGTCTAAACTTTTTCAGTTACAGTTTGCGACCAGCCCGCCGGAGGTTATGGACTGGCTTCTGGATCATCATCTGGGGCCTGTCATAGAAAGCTATGGCACGCCAGAGCATGTGGCGCGCGCCATTTCCCGTGAGGGAACAGTGTCAATTTCCAAATGGACGGGAAGCTTGCGGCGCGCGGTTCATAAACATTGCGGCCATGCCACTTTTTTCAGTAGCTTGCGCCGCGCGGCGTTCACCCGAGAAGGCAAAATTCTGTTCGTCCATGCCTCTGTTGATGTTTTGCGCCCTCTAACGATGCAAAAAGATAATTTTTGGTGGGATAATGGCCGCTTTGATGATATTGATGCCGCGTACCATGGGTTTACGCGCATAATACGGGGGTATGATCATAGGAATAGGGGGTTGCGCCTGAACCACCCCTATACGGCAACGTTGGATGGGGGCTGCGGCCGCGGGGGCGGATTAAATGCCCTGTGCTTTTCACAGGATGGTGACATACTCGATCACCTCAATATCTGTTAAACTTACCGGGCCGTTATCTTTAATTTGCGATAAAAGAACATTATTTTGAGATCAGGTTGGTTTTGATGTATAGCCTTTTATTATCTTGTCAGATATATTGTTTTTCGGAAGATATCACATAATATAATAGTAAATTAAGAAATCAGTACAACTAAAAATAGTGTGTTGATTTAAAGGAAATTAACATGAGAAGCACCAGATGTGTGGTCCTTTCCGTTTCGGTGATCGCTTTGGCATCATGCGCGGCCGTACCTGTAACGGACAATATTCTTCCCGCTTCAGATATATCTGCAAATTGGGCGGCGGTTGAGTCCAAGCTAAATCATACGAAAGAAGATGTTCGTAATGGCTGGCTGGATGATCTGAAGATGCCGACGCTATCACATTTTGTTGATGAGGTGTTACAGAATAATCCGGACTTTAGGGCAACAGCTCATCGAATGGAAGCGGCAGGCTATCGCGCCAAGACGTCACAGGCCGATCTTTACCCGACCTTAAATGCAAATTTCGGCGCAGGCCGGCGCCATAGCAGCAACCCCTCAATGACAGGCAACAGTCTGTCCTTAGGGCTTGATGCGCGGTGGGAAGCTGATGTTTGGGGCCGGTTATCGGCCCAGACGGGCGCCGCTGAGGCGAATTATTCTGCGGCACGATATGATGTGGAAGGTGCCCGCCTTTCCCTTGCGGCCCATGTTACGCAAGCGTGGTTCGATACCATGGAAGCGCAAGCTCAATGGGAGCTGGCGGATGAAACGGTGACAAGTTATGAACGGGCCGTAGATATTGTTACGAAGCGCTTTGCCCGTGGCTTAAGCACCGGACTTGACCTGCGCTTAATCATGAGTAGCCTGGAAGCCGCGCGGGCGAGCCTGAACCGCAGGCAAGATGAACTTAGCCAACAAAAACGCCGCCTTGAAATATTGGCAGGACGTTATCCCGCCGCGCAAATCATGGCGTCGGGACAATTGCCTGACCTGATATCTGATGTTCCTGTGGGGCTGCCGGTGAATTTACTGGAAAGGCGTCCTGATTTACAGGCGGCCAAGGCAAGATTATTGGCCGCGGGCTATATCAGTCAGGCCTCGGATAAGGCCTTGTTGCCCAAATTTTCCATTACCGCCAGTGGGAACAACAGCTCGTCAGGTTTTAGCGATCTCTTGAAATTTGATAATATATTTTGGAATTTGCTCGGTAATATTACGCAGCCTATTTTTGAAGGCGGAAAGTTACGCTATAATGCCAAGGCGTCCCGGGCCTTGTTCGAGGCAGAGAAACAGGTTTATGCCCGTATTTTACTGGCCTCTTTCAAAGAAGTCGAAGATGCCCTGTCCAGTGAAAAGGCCTTGAAATCTGAGGTCAATCATACGCAAAAGGCGGCAGAAAATGCCATTTCCGCCGCGAAAGTAGCCCTGGATCAATATAGCCGGGGCCTCATTAAGATTTCAGTTCTCTTGGAATCGCAGCGTCAAAGCCTCGTCCAACAAAGCCGACTTTTGGCTGTTAAAAAACAACGTATAAATAATAGGATAGCCCTGCATCTTGCCTTGGGCGGTGACTTTACATCAAAAGAAGATATTCAGAAGATGACAACAAAGAATAACGCCCCCAAGGGTGAGGCGGATAAAGGAAATATACTATGAATATCGCTATAAAAGAACCAACTTTACTGAAGAAAATTTTCCTATTTATGCTACCTATCTTGATTGTCGGGGGTGCGGGGATTGCAAGCTATGTCCTTGTTATGGCCAAGCCAGAGCCTGAAAAGAAGAAAGTTGAAGAAATTGCAAGGCATATCCGCGCGGTAACAGCCCATGAAGGCCGCGTCGTTCTTTCCGTAACGACACAAGGTTCCGTCATGGCAAAACAGGCCATCGACCTCGTCCCTCAAGTTTCGGGACAGGTGATTTATGTTTCAGACAAATTTGTTGCAGGCGGCTTATTTAAAAAGGGGGAAGTCATCCTTCGTTTGGATCCACGTGACTACCAATATGCGGTCACATCAAGCGAAGCAAGGGTTGCCGAAAGCCGTCAGGTGCTTGTCAGGGAAAAAGCAGAGGCTGATTTAGCTAAGTCAGAATGGGAGCAGTTGGGTCAGGGAAAAGCCTCTGACCTTACGCTCCGCAAACCACAATTGGCAGATGCCGAAGCTAAATTGAATGCCGCAATGGCCAACCTCCATAAGGCTCAACTGGCCCTAGAGAGGACAGAAATTAGGGCGCCTTTTAATGGCTTGTTGGTGTCAAAGAATGCTGACCTTGGTCAGTTTCTTAGAGTTGGTTTTAAAGTTGGCAAATTATATTCTACAGATGTGGTAGAAGTTCGCCTGCCTATGTCAAATAAAGATTTGGGGCAATTCGATGTTGCTGCCGTAAAATCAGGTAAGGCAAAATTAGATGTTACTTTGACGGGACGTTTTGCCGATAGCATAAGCCATTGGAAAGGTAAAGTTGTGCGTACAGAAGGGGTTATAGATACTAAAACCCGTATTATGTATGTCGTCGCCCAGCTTAGTGGAGATCAGTTGTTATCCATAGAGACAAAAAAACCGATCAGCATTGGCCAATTTGTATCAGCAGAAGTCAATGGCCGAGTTTATGATGCTGTTTTTCAACTTCCTCGTGCTGTCTTACGTCAAGGAAATCAAGTTCTGGTGGTGGATAAAAATAATAAATTGCGGACCCGTATGGTCACCGTCGTTGATTCTAATAAAGATTATGTGGTCATATCAAAAGGCCTTAAGGCTGGCGATATTGTCTGCACATCACAGCTTGGTGTTGGTGTGGACGGTCTTCTGGTGAAGGTTCAGATGGATAAGGGGCAACATCATGAATAATATTATAAAATGGTTTGTGCATAACCCCATTGCCGCCAATCTAATGATGCTTATCATCTTAATTGGTGGTTTGGTTGGCCTTCAAAAAGTGGGGAAGGAAAGTTTTCCAAGCATTAGCCCTCATGAGATAAATGTTTCTGTGGCTTATTTAGGGGCTGGCCCCGAAGAGGTGGAGGAACGCATTCTCATTCGTATCGAAGAAGCAATATATGACCTTGATGGTGTGAAGCATATACGTTCGTATGCCAATGAGGGCTCTGGTTTTGTTGTTGTCGAAGCGATTGATGATTATGATATGCAGAAACTTCTTAACGAGGTGAAGGCACGTGTCGATTCAATCAATACGTTTCCACGTCTTTCAGAAAGACCAGTGGTCAGCCAGCCAGTCTATAATAATAGTGTTGTTCAATTGGCTATTGCGGCTGATATGCCAGAACGTGAACTAAAAGAATTAGGCCGGAAAGTCCGTAATGACATAGCGGCCCTTAAAGGCATAAGCCGTGTCAATCTGGATGCGGTGCGGCCCTATGAAATTTCTATAGAGATCAATGAATATAATTTACAAAAATATGGCCTGACGTTTGATGATGTGGCAAATGCCATTTCTCGGACATCCGTTAACATGCCGGCGGGTAAAGTGGATAATGAATCGGGCAATATCCAAATTATGACACGTGGACAAAGCTATACAGGGGATGATTTTAAGAAAATTGTTGTGCTGCGAAATGAGGATGGCACCCGCATTTTACTTGAGGATGTGGCCACTGTTGTTGATGGCTTTTCCGAAGATAAATTAATGGCCCATATTAATCGTAAGAATGCTGTTCTCCTTGACGTTAATGTCGGCGAACACCCCAATGTGATCGCCATTAGTAAAATTGTGACGGATTATGTGGAAAATACGCTGAAGCCCAGCTTGCCGGAAGGGGCCGAGGCCATTATCTGGATAGATCAGTCAAAGGGTTTCAAGAGCCGCGCGAATACGTTAATCAGCAATGGCCTGAGTGGACTTGCGCTGGTCTTTCTCGGTTTAATGTTGTTTTTAACGCCGCGCCTGGCCGCCTGGGTCGTCTCAGGTATTGGGGTCTCCTTTCTCGGGACATTTATGTTTCTGCCCATGACAGGGGAAAGTTTGAACATGATTGCCCTGTTTGCTTTTATCCTTATCCTGGGGATTGTGGTGGATGATGCGATTATTGTCGGTGAAAATATTCATCGGGAAAATCAAAAGGGCGTCAAGGGGGAAAAGGGGGCCATACTTGGGGTGGTAAAAGTTTCTAAACCCGTTATTTTTTCAGCCTTAACCACGATGATTTTCTTTGCGCCGCTGGCGTTGGTGCCGGGGGATACAAAGCAGTTTACCACCGTTATTGCCGTAGTGGTAATATTGACGTTATCCTTCTCGCTTGTTGAAAGCCTGTTAATTCTACCGGCACATCTCCGCCATGGCGGCGAAGAAAAGATAGGGCTTTTTACGAAATTTTTCACCAAGATAGGCCTGACCAAATATATCAATATTATGAGAGCAAAAGCGGACAGCCTTTTAGATACCGTGATTTTCAAATATTACCGTCCCTTTCTCGATAAATGCTTGAAACGTAAAGCGGTGACGTTAAGTGTGTTTATTGGGATGTTCATATTTGTTGTTGTGGGTATCCAAATGGGCGGACGGGTTGGTTTTTCTTTTCAACCCTCTATCCCGCAGGATTTTATACGGGCGGAATATACTTTCCCGAGCGGCGTGCCTTTCAGTACCGTGAAGGAAGCGACGAAAGAACTCGAAAATTCCGCATATAAAGTGGTGCAGGATCTGAAGAAGAAATATCCTGATGCGAAGATATTTAAGGCAAATATGGCCTTTGCCAGTGCGTGGGGCGCCCGGTCTTTCTTTGTGCTGGAACCCGGCGAAAACCGGCCTGTCACCACCGAGGAAATTACAAAAATGTGGCGGGAGGCAACGCCGTTTTTCCCCGATGCCAAGGAAATTAAATTTGATAATACCTTTAATAATGACAGCCGGGGAATGCGGATACGTCTTTCGTCCTCAAATTCAGATGAGATAGAGGCCGCTGCGGCAGAACTCAAAGCTAAATTGGCGACATATGATGCCATCTATTATGTGACAGATACCACTGATTCGGCGCAGGCAGAAGCGGTTCTCTCCCTGATGCCCAGTGCGGAAAATATGGGTATTTCTCTTCGGGATTTGGGCCGTCAGGTACGTCAGGCTTTTTACGGCGAAGAAGTTCAACGGGTACCGCGCGGTATTGATGACGTGAAAGTCATGGTGCGTTATCCCATCGCTGATCGAAAATCTTTTGATACGCTCAATAAATTGCGGGTTCGGTCGGCTGAAGGTTCTGCCGTCCCGTTTGGATCGGTGGCAAATGTGAATTACCGGCCGGCCTATACCACCATACGCCGGACAGATCGGGAAAGAACGCTCACGATTATGGCGTCTTTTGAAGAAGGAAAAGCCGCTGAGGTTGAAAAAATCAGAGAGGATTTAAAAACTAATTTTTTCCCAAATTGGAAAAATAAATACAAGCATGTGAAACAAACCTTTGGCGGCGGCGATGAAGGACAGCAGGAGTTCATGCAGTCTATCATAACAAATTTCGCTTTTGGTCTGCTGATCATCTATATTCTGTTTGCTGTGGCCTTCCGGTCGTATTTCAAGCCATTCATTATTTTTACAGCCCTGCCTTTTGGCTATATGGGCGCCATTCTGGGACATTGGTTCCTTGGTATGGATATTAGCATCTTCTCTATCATGGGGATTGCAGCCGCCATGGGTGTGGTGATTAACGACAATTTGGTTTTGATGGATTATATCAGCGGCCTTCGCGAAAAGGGCTATGATGTTATACAGGCCATTGAAATTTCAGCAGAGGAAAGATTCCGGCCCATCTTCTTGACGTCTTTCACCACCTTCATCGGATTGGTGCCGCTTATGATGGAAACCAGTGTTCAAGCGCAGTTCTTAATCCCCACTGTGGTGTCATTGTCCTTTGGGGTGTTATTTGCCACTGCTGTGACCCTTATATTGGTGCCCGTACTCTATATCCTGATGTCACGGGCAAGGGATACAATATATCATGTGATGGGCTGGGAACTGAAGGAATATCTGCCCAATCCTGCCGAATAGAATAAGAGACCAGCACCATAGAATAAGACAAAAGGGCGGAACTCTCTCCGCCCTTTTTTTGGGCCTGCCCAGGGCGCCTATTGGCCCGTGATAATTACTTTTACCCGCTGGCCTGCCACGAGCTTGCTTCGGGCATTTAGCCCGTTAAGGACAAGAAAACGGTCTAGCCTATGGTCTGGAAAGGCCATTTTAAGGGAGAGCTTCTTTGAGGTATCTCCGCGCTTTACGGTGACGACACGGATTATTTTTCTTTTGAAATTTTTGGCTTGACGCGCAGATATTCTGTTAAAACTATAGGTCATGCGCTGCAAGTCTTTTTCAAGGCTATAAGCCTTATTTAAAGGCGTGATTGTTAAGAAATAGAAGGCTTGTTTTTGTGAATATCGGATGGTAACAAGCCGGACCTGTGAGGGAACGCCTTTGACCGTTATATCATTCCAGCCTGTGACGGCTTCCATGCCATTTATGGTTAAATCCTGCAGGCCTCTGAGGGCGGCTTTCTCGGCAACAGACGTCCATGTTTGAGAGGTAAACTCGATCATATTGCGGCCTTTAAGCGTCGATCCCGCGAAAATAATAATGCCGCCTTCTGCGGGGCCTGACCCCACAGCATAAACCATATCGGGGCTATTGGTCAGCCGATAATGATTGGGCACCTTAAAGGTAAATCTGAAGGTGGGATGGGTGAAATTCTGACCCCTAATGACCCCAAGGGCCGGGTCATCGCCGTATATCATACCATCTATGGTGTCGAGAAAACGGTCATGTCCTCTCTCTTTTCCCTGCGGGACACCTGTTTGTTGCGCCGCCTTAAAGGCGCGCTGCACTCTGTCCTTGGTATTGGGGTGGGTCGAAAAAAATTCAGGTGGCCGCTGCTGACCTGTGCGATGGGCAATGATATCCTGCAATTTGCTTTGGGCATCAAGGGAGTGCAACATATCCGCTGCCGCATAGGGATCGAAGCCCGCGCGGGTAGAATAGCGCACGCCAAGCTGATCGGATTCATATTCATTGCCCCGAGAATAGCTTTTGAGATAGAGCTGTGATCCATAGCCCAAGACATCACTGACCTCTTTATTTTTGAGGGCGGCCCCCAGAAGGGATACGCCAAGGCCCGTGAAGAGCTGCTGATTGTATCTTTTTGCAGAATGACGTGCCGTCACATGGCCAATCTCATGACCCAGGACAGAGGCAAGTTCGGCTTCGCTATTAAACAGAGCTAATATCCCCCGGGTGACATAAATATATCCCCCTGGTAAAGCAAAAGCATTGACGATGGGCGAGTTTAGCACGGTAAAGGTAAAAGGGCTTTTGGGCATTTCAGAAACAGCGGCGAGCCGCCCGCCAATCACCGCCACATAACCTGCTATCTTGGGATCATCCAAGACGCCGCCATGCTGCTCTAAGATATGGGGATGCTGTTCTTTGCCCAGAGCAGATTCTCTGGCAGGGCTCATAAAGGGGGTAAAATCCGAGCCGCCCGTCGCGGGATTGGCGGTAACGCAGCCTTGAAGCAGCAAGGTGATCGCCATAAGGCCGGCCAGTTTTTTTCTGCTCTTATTTTTACTGCACTTATTTATGAGCATCATGATCTCTTTCATTTGATAATAACGATCTGTTCTGGATGAGTGGCTTCTATCATAGGGCCATTATATGATTTGAGCCAACCTCTTATCTCAATTTTTTTGCCTTCAAAATTTTCGGGTTTCAGGCCCGCCTTGATAAATTTTCGTGCGGCGGGGGCGGTAATGACAATAGTAAAATCTTGCCGCCAATCATCGCCAAAATTCAGATAATAACGGCTGCGGACTTTGGCGACTTGTTTGACCGTGCCTGTAATGAGCTGAAAGCTATTGAGGTATTTTCGGGCGTTTTCCTGTTTCTTTACTTTATAATTTTCTCGTGACCAGAGGCCTTGCTTATTTTGCCTTGCTTGTTTTTCTAACGCGAGCATTTCCGGAACGATGGCACGATTATCTGAAAATGTATAAACGCGCGCGAGTCCTTTTCTCAGCAACTCGCCTTGCACCCAACGGCCGTCATCAAGAAAAAGATGGGCCAATAGTCTGCCGTATCTGTCTTTTTTTTGCCCCCCGAAATAGAGCGTAACAAATTTGCCCTGAACCAGATGAGACAAGAATGCCTTTGACTGCAGTCCAAAGGGAGATTGAGGCCCAAACGGGGCGGCTTTAATTTTTCGTCCTGCAAGGGGAATTTTTGGGGCTTGGATCCCTACAAGGTGAAGGTGACTTTGATCCCGCAGGATGACCGTATCGCCATCTATGACGCCTACGACTTGTTGCCGGCGAGACTTCTTAAGCTGATCCCGCAGGTCAGGCGGCCCCGCCATACTGGCCTGGTTGAGAAAGAGGAAAAAAAAAGATAGCGGGATAAGCTTGAACATATGGGAATTATACCCATTTTATTTAAGATGTTATAGCGCGAATATATTTCTTGGAAAAAAAAGGACAAAATATGCGGATCATTCACGGGACACCCTATGCCAGAACAAATTATGTTATATGGGCCATGAAAGAATTGGGCTTGGATTATGAAAATAAGCCCGTCAATCCTATGGTGGGGGATACCAAGAAACCAGAATATCTCGCGCTCAATCCCAATGGTTTGATCCCGACCCTGGAAGAAGATGGCTTTATCATATGGGAATCTATGGCGATCAACTATTACCTCGCGCGAAATTATGGTGATAATCTTTTGTGGTCGGCTGACCCCAAAGAAGAGGCGTCCATCATGCAATGGTCTTCATTCGGCTTTATCAATATCGATAAACCGGCGGTAAATTACATTCTTCATAAGCAGGCCTTTCCAGAAGCCATGCGGGATCCTGTCCAATTGAAAGCCGCAGCGGAAGCGCTGGTCAATCACTTAAAGGTTATAGAGGGACATTTGGCCGATAAGACGTATTTGGTGGGGGAGCGGTTCACCATCGCAGACCTTAATCTTTCAGCCATATTAGACTATCCACGGAAATCGGGATATGATTTGTCAGACTATCCGAAGCTTCAAGGGTGGCTCGGACGTTGCCTGGAACGGCCCATGCGGGTTCAGATGATGGCCAGCTGATATTTAATAGGGTGCCGTCCCATCCGCCCCTGTTTTTTCTTTCCTTATGATGACCTTTGTTACGATAAACGAATATACTAAAATAAGTATGTGGTGTAAAATAGTGCGGGAGACGAAAGCCCGTGGATTAAATTCTATTGTACAAAATATTATTTATGTTAGGCTTATTTTGATAAAATATATCATAGGGAAAAAATATGAAAAAAACACTCCTTATCCTCCTATCTACGGCGCTATTGACGGCACCAGCCTTCGGTCAGGAAGATCTTAAAGCGGCGGTGGTCAAAGATTATGACCAACATTTGTCTGATTTATTTGTTTATTTTCACCAAAATCCAGAACTCAGCCTACAGGAAAATAAAACCGCAGCCCGTCTTGCAAAAGAATTAAAGGCGGAAGGTTTCGATGTGACGACTGGCGTTGGCGGCACAGGAATCGTGGCCATTATGAAAAACGGCAAGGGGCCGATGGTCATGATGCGGGCCGATATGGATGGTCTCCCCGTTCCGGAAAAATCTGGACTTTCCTATGCTTCTAAAGCGATGCAGAAAGATCTCATTACGGGAAATATTGTCCCTGTAACCCATGCCTGCGGCCATGATGTTCATATGACAAGCCTTGTGGGCACCGCGCGCCGTATGGCGGCTATGAAGGATAAATGGTCTGGTACGTTGATGTTGATCGGCCAGCCGGCTGAGGAGCGGGTTTTGGGCGCGAAAGCCATGATGGCAGATCATTTATGGCAACGGTTCGGAAAACCTGATTATGCGATGGCTTTTCATGTTAATTCTTTAGGGGAAGCGGGCGTCGTTAACATCTTGGAAGGCGCCCCTTTTGCGGGCGCTGATACGGTTGATATCATCATACACGGCATCGGCACGCACGGGGCATATCCTCATACAGGGAAAGATCCTGTTCTGTTGGGAAGTGAAATTGTCGTCGCGCTGCAAACCTTGGTGTCACGTGAAATATCCCCGCGCGAACCTGGCGTGGTGACGGTGGGCTCATTTCATTCCGGGACCAAACATAATATTATTTCCGATCTGGCACATCTACAGTTAACGGTACGTAATACAAACTTGAAGACCAGAAAAATACTCTTGGACGGCATTAAGCGTATTGCGGTAAATATGGGGCGTGTCGCGGGATTGCCGGAAGATAAATTGCCGGAAGTCATAATTTCCGCCGAAAGCACGCCGCCCACCATTAATGATACGGCGCTTGTACGGCGGTTGAAGACGCTGTGGCAAGATAAAATGGGCCAAGATGCTGTGGTGAGCATTCCGCCCACAGGGATGGGCGCAGAGGATTTCCCTTTTTTTACCACTGATCCCGCGATTCCGAGTGTTTATTTTCAGGTTGGGGGCACCCCCAAAGAAGACTTTGCGCGAGCTAAGGCAGGCGGCCCTGCTGTGCCAAGTCATCATTCTCCCTTGTTTAAAATATCGCCGAAACCCGCTGTCATAAGCGGTGTCGAAGCAACGGTATTTGCGCTTCTGGATTTGATGCCAAAGACCTGATATAGAAATATTCATATTTAGGCTGTAATAATGACGACTCATAAGTTTTTAAGGACTGTGAATAGTCGCAGTTGGTCAAATTTAATGAGGATTTATCATGCAGCCGGAACAAATTATTTTAGTACAATCAACATTTAAAGACGTGGCTAAAATCAAAGAAGACGTGGCGGCGTTATTTTATGACAAGCTTTTCGAGCTGGACCCTTTACTCAAGAATATTTTCTCTGGCGACATGAAAGTGCAAGGCCATGTGTTGATGTCGATGTTGGCAACGGCGGTCGGCGGCTTAAACCGTCTTGAAACGATTGTGCCTGCTGTTCAGGAATTAGGGATCCTTTATGGCGGCTACGGTGTGAAAGAACAAGACTATGATACCCTGGGGTCGGCCCTGATGTGGGCCTTAGGCCAGGGGCTAGGGGAGGATTTTACGGATGATGTTTCGGCCGCTTGGGCAGACGTATATGATCTTCTTGCCGCAACAATGATCGGGGCAACTCATTTGACGGATACGCCTTATGAAGATCAGCCATTCCACAGAAATTCAGCCGTTAATGAGGATATATTGAAGGGGGTTCGCGAAGAAATTAGTAATTTACAGGATGATATTTCCAAGGTTAATTCCGTTTCTCAGGATATTAATGCGATTGCCAAGCAGACAAATTTATTGGCGTTGAATGCGACGATTGAAGCCGCACGGGCAGGGGACGCCGGGAAAGGCTTTGCCGTCGTTGCCGGAGAAGTTAAAAATCTATCCGCAGAGACCGGAAAGGCGACAGCTGAAATTCAGGCTGTTCTGTCTGCCTTGCGGAAGCGCGTTCAAAATATATCCAAATTGATTTCTTAAGCCCTATTCCTTTTTTGGTGCGTGTAATTGTGGCCTTTCTTTCCGCAGAGAGAATAATTTTCTTTGTAACCACATAAATATGTCATAAAAAACTACTATAAACATCGGTGAGATAATTCATGATGTTTTAGGCGCTCTTTCTGGGGCGGTGACATAGTGAATTTTTTTTATAAATAGCAAAGGGTATATGATGTTAGGCTCATCGCGTAGAGTTCTTTTTATTTCGTTTGGGGTAGTTCTTCTTTTCATGATAGCTGCGGGACTATGGTTTTTCCTGCCAAAGAACGCCCCTATCAAACAGGCTGAAGAACTTTATTTCAAAAATGGCGAAGCGACATTAGCCCAAAAATTAGCTTTAAAACCGATCACAAAACCCGCAAAGAATGTCATTCTGTTTATTGGGGATGGTATGGGGATCAGTACCATTACCGCTACCCGCATTTTGGATGGTCAGATGAAGGGACAGACGGGCGAAGAAAATGTTCTTTCTTGGGAAGAATTTCCCTATACCGCTTTATCCAAAACCTATAACAGCAATCAACAGGTTGGTGATTCTGCCGGAACGGCCTCTGCCTTTTTGTCAGGGACAAAAACCAAGGCTGGGGTGATCAGCGTTAATCACTCCGTGGCGCGGGGGGATTGTGGTGAATCAATCGGTAATAGTCTGGATACGATCCTGGAGTTGTCAGAAAAAGCGGGCATCAATACGGGGATTATCACAACGGCACGCCTTACCCATGCGACCCCGGCGGCGGCCTATGCCCATTCCCCTGAAAGAGACTGGGAAAATGATAGCATGATCCCCGACGAAGAGAAAAAACAAGGCTGTAAAGACATCGCGGTACAATTTCTTGACTTTCCTTATGGCGATGGTATCGATGTGGCCTTCGGCGGCGGACGCAGTAATTTCCTGCCTAATTTTGTCAAAGATAATGAAGGCAAAAAGGGGAAGAGGAAGGATGGCCGTAATTTGATTAGTGACTGGCTAAAACGTCACGAAAAAGGGCAATATGTCTGGAATACCACAGGATTTGACAAGCTGGATTTGGATATAAAAGGCCCCATATTAGGGTTGTTCAATCCAAGCCATATGCAATATGAGGCAGACCGTGCCGACGATAAAGGCGGGGAACCATCCCTAGCTGATATGACGAAAAAAGCTATTCAGGCCTTAAATAAAAAGGGCGGCGGTTATTTTCTTTATATAGAAGCTGCCCGTATTGATCACGCCCATCATGCCGGAAATGCCTATCGTGCGTTGCATGATGGTGTTGCCCTTGCCGATGCCGTAAAAGTGGCCAAGAAGATGACTAACCGAGAGGACACATTGATTATTGTGACCGCTGACCATTCTCATAGCTTTGTCATGTCTGGTTATGCCACACGCGGAAACCCCATATTAGGCAAAGTTGTTGAGAATGACAGCCGTGGCGAACCAAATAATTTTGAAGCGCTTGGGTCAGATCATATGCCCTATACGACCCTTGGCTATTACAGTGGGCCAGGCGGAAAAATAAGCGAAGGGCGGTCAGATTTAGTTAATACAGATACGGAAGCCAAAAATTTTTTACAGCAAGCGACTGTGCCAACTGATTATGAAAAGCATGGCGGCGAAGATGTCGCCATATACGCGGATGGCCCGGAAGCCTATCTTTTCCAAGGTGTGGTTGAGGAGAATTACATTTTTCATGTTATGCGCCATGCCTTACAGCTAGATAAGTAGATGAAATTAAAACCTTTATCATAAATATATTGCCTTTATTTGTGCGTTCTCAAATGGGGTCGTCACATAACATTTTTAAGGAACTAACGATTATGAAATCTCTTTTTCGACTATTGGTACTGATGGTAGCGCTGCTTTCTCCCATGCTGTCTCTACAGGCTAAAGACATGGCCTGTTGTAAAACGGAAAATGTTATCCTTATCACATTGGACGGCGTGCGGTGGCAGGAAGTTTTCCAAGGCGTGGACAACCGCTTTTTTGATCAGAAAGACTATCTTGCCTATAAAGACACCCATGAGGCGTTCAAGAAAGAATTCTGGCGCAAGAAGGCGCAAGACAGACGTAAAATTCTCTTTCCTTTCTTATGGAATGTGGTGGCAGAAAAGGGACAATTATTTGGCAATAGAGACCAAGGAAGCCGCGCAGATGTGACCAATAAGCTTCACTTTTCTTATCCTGGTTATAATGAAATTTTAACCGGTTTTGCAGACCCGCGTATCAAGAGTAACGACAAGATCGAAAATCCCAATTGGACGTTCCTTGAATGGTTGGATCATAAGGCTAACTTCAAAGGTAAAACGGCCGCCTTCGGATCTTGGGATGTCTTCCCCTATATCGTTAATGCGGCGCGGAGCGGAATATTCACCAATGCTGGTTTTGAGCCAATGACAGGCTTGACAAATAACCCCTTCATTGACGATTTAAATCAGTTGCAAAAAGACATTCCCAGCCCATGGGATAATGTAAGGTTGGATGCCTTTACCTATCATTTTGCTTTTGAATATCTTAAAGAAAAACAGCCAAAGGCACTCTATATATCCTTTGGAGAGACCGACGACTTTGCCCATGACGGTCATTATGATGAATATATTTATGCGGCTCAAAGAGCGGATGAGTTCATTAAGCGCATATGGAATTGGGTGCAAAATGATCCCCATTACAAGAATAAAACCACCTTGTTGATCACCACCGATCACGGCAGGGGACATCTTAATCTTGAACAATGGAAGTATCATGGCCGTTTTGCCTATACGGATAAGGATGGCGTTAAGAAAATTGCCGACATTCCCGGAGATGGAACCACATGGATGGCCGTGATCGGGCCGGATACACCTGCGGCGGGCGAAAGGCACGATGTTGGGGATGTTACGGAATCTCAGGTTGCGGCGACGTTGGTTAAATTCTTAGGACTGGAATATAAAGGCTCCCACAAAACCCTTAAGGCCGGAAAGCCCATAACGCTGATGTTTAAATAAAGTCAGAATATATGATATAAAAAGCCCTGGGTCACAGATGATGACCCAGGGCTTTTTTATTACCACTTCCCTTTGAGGGAACTCAGAAGAATACTATGTTGGAAGGCCCGCTTGCCCTTCACATCGCGGACTTCAAACACAATCAAGGGATCGTCTAATTCCCAATCAATATAAAGGGCGCCAAAATTCTGTCCGGCGTAACTTAAATCATTCCAGCGATAGATATTAGGGCTGACGTTTTCCCACGTTTGGGTCAAACCACTAGAGGTCATATCCCACAAGGGGTAGGGCGCATTTGTCGTTTGACAGGAAAGTTCAGACCAGTGGGTATCGCCGCTAATGAAAAAGACGCCATCAACGTGATATTTACGAATTAACTCGATCAGTCTTTCCCGTTCATGAGGGAAATTTGCCCAGCTCTCCCAACCCGATTGGCGGGCAATATATTGTACGCTGGAGCCGATTATTTTGATCTTTGACGGAATTTGCATCTGCTGTTCCAGCCAGTGCCATTGGGCCTCCCCGAGCATGGTCTGGTTGTCGTCTGCGATGGGCAAGTAAGGCCCAAAACCGGCGAAGTTTCTTTCATTTGCGGTATGCCTGCTATCGACGGTGCGGAGTTTATCTCGATTATAGCGCAGGTCAGGCAGAATAAGATGAACGCGTTTATCTTCTGGGCCGTAAAGGGCGGACGTATAGATACCGTCATCCGTGCGCCGGCGCGGGCTGTCCTTGGGGATATCCCAGAAATCAAAGAAGATTTCTTTGGATTGATCGCGAAAAGGATAATCCTTCCCGCCATCATTTTCGCCGAAGTCATGATCATCCCAGATGGCAATGACCTCGCTCTGCTTCCTAATGGCGGCGTAATTTTTGGCCTGTTTTTTGTATTTGGCCCGCATAACATCCATATCGCGGGTGTCTCCATAAATATTGTCGCCTAAAAATATAAAGAGTTCGGGATGCCGTTCCAGAATTGGCGCCCAAATCGGTTGTGGCTTATCCTGGTGACAACATGAGCCAAACACGATGCGCGAGAGGGGTTTTTCTATATCAGTAGGCTGTTTTTTAAGGGGCGCCGCGTGGGAATTTGGCGCGGCAAGTGCGGCAAGGCCTGTTAAGGCAAGACCTGCGCCTAGGTGGAATTCTCGTCTGGTAATTTTCGTCATGTTTTTTCCTCATAAAAAAAGGGAAGCCCAAAGTCGAAGGCTTCCCATTAAAGTAACGTGTCATATCGCCTTAGAAATTAACGGTAAGATTCGCCATAACCTGGCGGCCATTCCCGATGAAATATCCCCCTGGTGTTCCCCCGCCGAGGTAACGTTTGTCGGTCAGGTTATTAACATTCAGGGTGAGGTCTATGTCTTTAATGCCTTGCATTTCAATGGTGTAGCCCACCCACATATCCACAACCGTGAAGGCAGGAAGGCGATCACTATTGTCGAGGTTGCCCCACCGTTTTCCCACATGTTTGGCTGAAATGCCGCCGCGCATGCCGTCTTTGGTATAACTTAAGGTGCCCACCAGCAAAAATTCAGAAGATAAAGCAACTTTCTTCCCTTTAACAACATTACCCACCGTCTGCGTATAAACAGAATCATTGAGGGTCAAGGAAGAAAAGGCATTCCAATGTTCCATGAAATCAGCAGAGAGACTGGCTTCGATGCCTTTGGATTTTACGCCGCCCACATTGTCATAAATATTATCATTGGCACCCGCATAGTCGATGCCATTAACAGAATTTCCGACGGGAATTGAAATGATGCGGTTTTTGAATTTAATGTAATAGGCGGATAGGTTGGCCCGCAACCAGTCATTACTATAACGAAAACCCGCATCGAAGTTATCGGCTCTTTCCCCTTTCAGGAACTTCCCAACGCTTCCCGGCCCGCGTTCAACGACGCTATCCTTGATGGCGGCGAAATTCTGGGCAAATCCGGTAAAAAGTTCGAGATTATCTGTGGCATGATATAACGCGCCAGCGGTGAATAATATTTTTGAATCTGTATTCTTCTTAAATTGGTTTTCGATACCAAAATTGTCGGTACGGGTAATATCAACCAAGAACTTACGAAGCCCGCCATTTAACGTAAGATCACCAATATTATAGGTATCTTCGGCATAAAGCATAAAGGTATTGGTGATGAACTTCCGGTCATATTGACGCCAATAGGCGGCATTATCAAAAGCATGTGATGTTCTTGGATCAATAATTTTATGCCAATCCCGGCCCTCATTACGATCTGTGCGTTCCCACCAAAGACCCGCACGAACGGTGTTGTCTTGGCCCAGTTCAACCGTGCCATTAGCCGTTAAACCAATACGTTGTTTGTTGTAATGGGTGTGACGGTATGAGCCCGCAGGATTTGCGCCGGCATCGTAACAGGCCGGATTATCGGCCGCGCCGCCGCCGCCATAAGGAAAGGTCAGGCGGGCTGTACAGCCGGCATTTGGCGTAAGCGGATTGCCCGCCGCGTCGGCGTAAGAATAAGAACCGGAAGCGGAACCACCGTATATGGTATTTGGCCCCGTATGCAAGTCACGCACGCCCGATGGCAATGTTGTCGTGCCGCCTGCAACCGATACGATATATTGCGGAACCCAATCGCCGCGGCCCTTTTGGCTGTGGAAATAAGGCGTAATTTCTGCTTTAAAGTTGCCGCCGTCATAAGAGGCCCGAAGATAGACAAAATAATTGCTTCTTAACGTTGACCAGGAAGGACGATAAGCCTGATCCACATAGGGGATCCCCGTGATGGTGTCTGTCAGGCGGTCCCAATTTGGATTTTTCTTAAATTGAGCCAAGCTGATCCGTTGGAAGTTATCTTCTGCGGCATCATCCCATGACAGGCGGCCGGTAAGTGTCCAGTCTTCCATTTCCGTGACGAATTTTGCGGCCATATGATCTCTGCCTGTGCCGCCAGCATTTCCGATCCAGGCATCGTTATTGGTATGGGAATAGCTGATATAAGCATGGGTGTTTGTCATCACCTCGCCCGTATCATAGCGGAAGAAAAACCGCTGGGCATTGTGATCCCCGACGCTGATGCCGGCGCGTAGGCCAGACTCGTCTTTTGGGTTGTTTGTGACAAAGTTAATGGTGCCGCCCAAGGCTTCGTGGGATGGGGATGAAATATCACTTGTTCCCTGTGATACTTCCGCGCGGGCCAGATTTTCTGCGTCAATATAACGGTTGGCTTTTGAGCCACCGCCATAGTTTGAATTACCATTGGGCAAGCCATCAATGGTCATGCCGATCTGTTGCTCGCCAAGGCCAACGTTAAAGCCCCGAATACTAATGGTTGTTGACCAGTCATCTGATCCAAATGTGCCGCCTTCTGAAATGAATATTCCAGGAAGGTTATCAATGACGGACAGAACGCTGGCGGCGGGGGATTTCTGTTCTAACATGACATTGTCGGTGGCGTTGTTGGCATAAGTTACGGTTTTACCTGTGACGACGACTTCTTCCATTGAGACCTCATCAAAAGAGGCTTCTGCTTCTGCAGCGGCTTCAGCGGCATAAGCATTTATCCCGACGGTAAATGTTGTTCCGATGAGTGCGGAAGAACATAGTAAATTTCTCCAAAAACGGGACGATTTAAGGTTAATCGCCTCAATATGTCTTGTGGTATTCATTTCCATTTTCCCTATTAAAATAATAATCAAACTAAGATCTAAATCTTTCCCAAATTGGGCTGAGCGAAATATGGGGGATTCTTATGACACTTTGGTGAAGGATATTTGATGGTTCAGTGGCTGTTTTTTGAACTATTTGATGAGGGATATTTTTAGGCTGGCCAAATTTTTTTTCGCAGCCTTATCTCTCGCTAAATTTCGGGCTGTTAATCCTTTGTTTGTCCCCCCTAACATCACGAGCGTGCACGGGCAGCGGGCCGTCGCTATAAAAAGCCCCTCGATTCCCGTTGTCTTGCTGAGGCTCCCCTTGACCGTAAAGAAAATTGAGGTCATAAGGTCATTGTTATTCTAAAAGAGTAAAGGGGGATCATGTCCAAAATATCTCCCCGATAAAACGTCTAGGGAAAAAATATGACTGACTTCAAACAACGCATCTTTTCTGGTGTTCAGCCTTCGGGAAATCTCACACTCGGTAATTATCTGGGGGCCATCCGTAATTGGGTCGCGCTTCAGAAATCCTATGAAAGCATTTTTTGCGTTGTTGATCTTCACGCCATCACCGTATGGCAAGATCCTGCTGTATTGCGCTCCGCGACCCGCGAAGTGGCGGCAGGTATGATTGCCAGCGGGATAGACCCAAAAGAATGTATCATTTTTAATCAGAGCCAAGTTCCGGGCCATGCGGAACTGGCCTGGATTTTTAATTGTGTTGCCCGCATGGGATGGCTCAATCGTATGACCCAATTTAAAGAAAAGGCGGGTAAGAATCGCGAACGCGCCAGCGTAGGGCTATATGTTTATCCTGATCTGATGGCGGCGGATATTCTGCTTTATAAGGCGACCCATGTGCCTGTTGGCGAGGATCAAAAACAACATTTGGAACTCGCCCGGGACATCGCTCAAAAATTTAACAGTGATTATAGCGTTGATTTTTTCCCTATTGTGGAACCACTCATTTTGGGCGAGGCGAAGCGGGTCATGTCTTTGCGGGATGGTACGGCAAAGATGAGCAAGTCCGACCCGTCTGAAAACAGCCGCATTAACTTGACAGATGATAGAGATGTGATCGCAAAAAAAATCCGAAAAGCGAAAACCGACAGCGAAGCCATTCCAGAAAGCCTTGTGGGTTTGGAAGGCCGGCCTGAGGCCAAAAATTTAATCAATATTTTTGCCGCCTTAAGCGATAAAACCGCCGAAGACATCTGCCGGGAATATGGCGGACAGGGATTTGCCCCCTTTAAAAATGATTTGGCGGAACTGAGCGTTTCCGTGCTTGGCCCCATAACCGAAGAAATGAAACGCCTGTGCCATGAAAAAACATATGTGGATAATATCCTGAAAAACGGCGCGATAAAAGCCCGAAAACTCTCCGAACCTATTCTGAAAGATGTTCACAATATCGTGGGGTTCTTGCAATCGTGACGTTAAGGCATTATCTTTAAGAGTATCTCTTGTGGAGAGGGATCATAGGTAAGGTAAATAACATGTATAAAGTCATTAAACTATTTCTTGTGTTGGGCATATTTGGCCTTGTCTCAGCCTGTAATAGTACGTTTAGATCAGATGTAACCAGATTCCATGAATTGCCGGAACCCAGGGGCGAATCTATTGTCATCGTGGCGGCGGATCCGGCCAAAAATACCAGTCTTGAGTTCGCGTCCTATGCTAATATCGTTGGGGGATATCTGGCAAAACAAGGATATGTGCCCGCGAAAGACGGGAAACCGGATTTGATCGTTGCGCTTGATTATTCCATTGATGACGGCAAAGTCATGATTCGGGATTATGGGCCTCATTTTTCTTTTGGCTACGGTTATGGCTACGGCTATGGTTATAGCGGTTATTATGATTTCTGGGATACCCCTTATAGCTATTATGGCTATGGCCCGTATTTCGGTTCTTTTTATAGTTATGGCGATCCGTTTGAACGCCATATGTCGTCCTATGTCACTTATACCCGTAAGCTTAATATGACAATTCGGCCCAACAAGCCAGGGGTTAAGAATATCTTTGAAGGAACAGTGGAAAGCACAGGGCGCGGGAAAAACCTTACGAAGATCATGCCGCATATGGTTCAGGCTCTTTTTACTAATTTCCCCGGGGTAAGCGGCGCCACAGATAAAATCGTCATTGAGCTAGATAAAGAATGACACCCATAGGCGATCCTCGGTCGTTTGGCTGAGGCGATAAGACAATAATATCTTCGGCAAATAAATAAGGGCAGAAATATGTGGACGAAAATCAAGCACGTATTAGATTGGCGGAGGGTGAAAATAACGGCTAAGCTCGCACGCCGCCTTCTGGCGGGGCTGACGGTGTTTATTTTTTTGTACTATATGATCGGTATGGTCATTGTCGAAAATATCAACAGCGATAGAGACTTTGCCTCAGCCCGCCTGGAAGATCCCGCTGTTGGCAGCTATTCGGTGGCCATGTCAGCCTCGATGATAGACCGGGAAATCAATCAGCATGCCTGGATTTCCAATGATCCGTGGTTCAAGCCGGGGGCTTTGCTTGATAATATGGCTCACTTTCAGAAGGGGATGATCTCGGCCAACGCCATATTTTCTATTGAATTGAAGGATCAGCTCAGCCGAACCCGGGGTTCAAGTCAGGTGGACAAGGATTTACAAGACGTGGCCAGTGGGATTAATTATGCCCCGGACAGATGGTATTGGGATCCTTCGGTATCGATATTTCTGTTTGTGGCCCCCGCAGAAAAACAATATAATAACGCCCTGTCCCACTTACGATCCTATAATAATAGGCTGGCCAAGGGTGAGGCAACTTTTGAACGGCGGGTGGATAACCTGTTATCGACATTAGATAAATTTGCGCTTGATTTAGGGTCTTCTTCCAATGCGATCTCTAAAAAAATTGATAATGGTATCGGATGCGTACTTGATACAAAGGCCGATGATTTATTTTATGATGTGAAGGGCCGCTCCTACGCTTACTGGCTTCTCTTGAAGGGGCTTAAGCTGGACTTTAAAAAGGTGATCACAGACAAAGAAATTGGCAATAGCTGGGCGCTTCTTGAGCAAAGCATGGCCCATTTGATTGATATTAACCCCATGATTGTGTCCAATTGTGACGTGGATGGTTTTCTCTTTCAAAACCATCTTGCCGCAGAAGGTTTCTATCTTCTTCGGGCCAGAACGCAATTAAGAGAAATTACAAATATTTTATTGAAATAAAAAAAGTTGCCAAAGGCCGGTTTTGGGTGGCAAGATAGCTTGGGATAATGTGACTATATCTGAAATAATTTGAGGGATGTTGATGTCCACGCAGGGAAATAAGTGGAAATTTCTGGTCATCGCTGATGATACGCCAGAATTTAAAATTGCGCTTCGCCTGGCCGCGTTACGGGCCAAGCGCGTGGGCGGGGAAGTGGTTATCCTGCGTATTATTCAACCGAGTGAATTCCAGCATTGGGTGTCGGTACAGGATATAATGGAGGAAGAGGCCCTGCAAGAAGCGCGGGAAATGATGGATGTCTTTGCCCAGGAGGCAAAAGAAATTTCCGGGCTCGAGAGCGAAAAAGTCATTCGCAAAGGGGAGCTTGGAGATGTGATCACCCAATTTGTAAAAGAAGATCAGGATATTCATCTGTTGGTTCTTGGGGCCAATGTGGAGGGAAATCCGGGGCCCTTGATCGAGGCCTTCCGAGAAAACCTTCTGAGCGTTCTTCATTTGCCCGTGCTGGTCGTTCCGGGCAATATGACCGATGATGAAATCGATAAATTCGTTTAGCTCTAAATTATTTTTACATCACGTGATTTTACCCTTGATTTTAGGGAAAACTATCGCCACTTATGTCCTATAGATAAAGAAGTAGGACAAATATATGTTTATACAAACCGAATCGACGCCAAATCCCGCAACCTTGAAATTTGTGCCAGGGGAGCCTGTCATGGAAAAGGGCACGGCTTTTTATGAAAGCCAGGAAGACGCCCAAAATTCGCCTCTAGCGCAACGTATTTTCGCGGTGGAAGGGGTGTCTGGCGCTTTTTTTGGATTTGATTTCATTGCGGTAACGCTGAAAGATCAGGATTGGGATCATAAGAAAACAGATGTCCTTGGCGCCATAATGGAACATTTTTCCTCTGGGGATCCTGTTATCTCGGGAGGTGATTCAGAGATATCGACATCGGAAGACAAACCAGAAGACGCGGATATCATCGCACAGATAAAAGAGCTTTTAGAGGCCCGGGTGCGGCCCGCCGTGGCACGTGATGGGGGTGACATTACGTTTCATGCCTATGATCACGGGACTGTCTATCTTCGCATGCAGGGGGCCTGCGCGGGCTGTCCCAGTTCAACGGCGACCTTAAAACATGGTGTTCAAAATTTATTAAAGCATTATATTCCGGAAATTGAGTCTGTTGAGGCTGTTTAGTTTTCTTATTTCACAAAGAAGGGTAGCCCGAACCAATACCATCTCTTGTCTGAGTCTTTTTCAGTACTGGGCATCGTGCAATTAAGCCGACTTCGTCCTTCAGGCAAAGGCGTATCAAAGCGGATTTCAATTCTATTTTGTCCAATGCGGACAATATTAGCTGCTTGACTTAAATGTGAGGGGTAACAGCTCAGGGCAGACAGGCCAGATACGTCTTCGGCGACGGTGAAGCCGATTTGAGGCGGATTTTTTGTCAGAATGGGGCTGATCGGAAGAATGTCATATATGGGCAAGGCGCGGGCATTGACGATTAAGCGAAATCTTTCTAAATCCGCGTATTTTTCATTGAAGGCAAACCGTGGCAGGCCATAGAGGTTTCGATCACTGCTGGCGGCGCTGGAAAATTGACCGAAAGCGGCCTTAAATCCCTCTTCTTTAAGAATATTTTCGAGCATTGGGCTGAATTCACCAAACGGATAAGCAAAAATATCTGGGATATATCCAAGCTCCGTTTGGTAAATGGCGCTGGCTGTTTTAATATCTTTTTCCGCCTCGTCTTTGGACATATATATTAAATGGTCATGGCTATGTCCATGATGGCCAATGGTCACAAGGGGGTCGCGGGCGAGGTCTCTAATCTGTTGCCACGACATATAGCTGAGAAAATGACGCGTTACGGGGGCTGTCGAGACAAATATGGTAAAGGGAATATTTGCGGCTTTTAATCTTGGCCAGGCTTTTTCCCATATAGAAAGATAGGCGTCGTCAATGGTGATAGCGATGGTGCGCGGCGGAAGCTTTTGTTTATTCCTCAGGGCGGTGACGATTTCTGCCAGAGGGACAATGTTATATTTCTTATCTTTTAGCTCAGCGAGATGGGCGTCAAATTGTTCTAAGGAGACATTTGTAGTGGGAAAATTGTCTTCCCCAAACCGATGATACATTATTATAACAGCGGAATCTTCTGGCGGTTGAGCCATGGCGGGGGGCGTAAAAGAGAAGAGTGATGTTAAAATAATTCCAAAAATGACAAGATGAAATAGGGGGCGGGTGATAAAATTAATCATTACATTACCAGATGTTAAATCAAGATATTAAATCAGTAGGCTGCCGTCTTATTATCGTCAGTATAACAGGAAAATTACAAAAGAAAATATTCTTTGTCGCTGTATTTATATGTTAATATATGGGATATATAAAAGATATGTAATTATTGTGCACCGTAAAACTCAGGATGATCTATGACACAAAAAATACTTAGTGACCGTGACCTAGATGTTATTTTTAGGGACGCGCGGTCTTTTAAGGGTTGGCAGGATATGCCCGTTTCTGAAGTTACCATTCGGGCCATGTATGACCTTTTACGTTGGGGGCCGACCAGCTTCAATTGTGCGCCGGCGCGCTTTGTCATTGTTCAAAGCGAGGAGGCCAAGAAAAATTTGGCCGATTGTGCGTCTCAGGCTAATAAGGAAAAAATATTATCCGCGCCTTTTACCGTCATCGTCGGGCGTGATGCAAAATTTTATGACAAGTTGCCAGAGTTATTTAAAGGATACCCGGCAGCGCGGGAGATATATGCCGACGATACGGCACTTGCCGCCGAAACGGCCTTCCGGAACAGCAGCCTTCAAGGAGGCTATATGATCATAGCGGCCCGTTCCCTTGGACTTGATTGTTGTCCCATGTCAGGCTTTGACCCTCATATGATTGACGCGGCTTTCTTTAAAGAGAGCAACGTCAGCGTAAATTTCATATGCAGTATGGGCTACGGCGATGAGAAAAGCCTTCCTGCCCGTGATCGCCGGCTGTCTTTTGATGAGGCGTGTGAAATCATTTGAATATTCTTGCCCTTGATTCTGCCTTGTCATCCTGCTCTGCGGCGGTGATGAAAGACGGCATTCTCCTCTCCGAAATTTTTGAAGACAGACTAAGGGGGCAAGCGGAACGCCTCCTGCCCATGTGTGTGGCGGTTTGCCATGAGGCGGGCGTCACCTTTGATGATCTTGACGCCATTGCGGTCACGCGGGGCCCCGGAACCTTTACGGGGGTACGTATTGGCCTTTCTGCGGCTAAGGGCTTGGCGCTGGCCCTCAATATACCCCTTGTCGGCGTGACCACATTGGAAGCCGTGGCAAAAGAGGCTGTTCTGCAGATGGGCACGTCGCAGGCGGGAAGAATGATTGTGGTTCATGATGCCAGAAGGTCGGAGGTTTACGCACAAATTTTTGACCATAAGGCGGGACATGTTTTTCCTGTCACGACGCCTCTGGCGATGGCGTATGACAAAGTTGCGAATCTATGTCGCCCGCCCGTGCAGACAATGGTTGGCACGGGCGTGGACATCATGATGTCCCATCTCCCTCCAGAAATGATGAAAGGCATCGACTTTCCCGGCCTTGAGTCCAGACCGCAAGCGCGGGTGGTGGCGCAGATCGCCCATGAGAAATTTTCTGACGGCAAGGAGAGTGAGGCCGTCACGCCGCTATATTTGCGCAATCCCGATGCCATCGCGGCTCAGCCCATAACCTACGGGTTTCAAAATCAGTGACGATTTCCTTTGATATGGTGGCCGTTGAGGCGGCGGACGTTCTGTCCAAGATGCAAGCCTTGTCATTTCAGGACGGGCCAGAGCAGGTTTGGGCGCCGCAGGAAATGGCCTTGCTTCTTCGCAGCGCAGGCGTGATGGCTATGGTTATGCTCTCGAAAAAATCATCGGAGGGCGTGCCTATGGGATTCATTCTATGGCGGGAGCTGTTGGAAGAAGCCGAAATATTGTCCCTCTGCATCTTGCCAAAATTTCGCAAGCAGGGACGGGGCCATGAGATATTGCAAGCGCTATCTTTAAGGGCGGAACAGCACGGTATAAAAGAAATTTTTCTTGAGGTGAGAGAGGATAATCAGGCCGCACTATCGTTATATGAAAAGAATGACTTTAAGCTCGTCGGACGGCGAAAGAATTATTATGGGCCGCCAGATGCCGCCAATCATGGCGAAGATATAACATCTGGCGGGATGACAGATGCGTTAATCATGAAATATAGCTGTGATCAGGGATGCGGTCAGGGTGCCTGACAGGCCAAATAAATATCCTTAAAATCTTTTTGCAAATGCGTATCATTTTTATACTATTTGGAATCGATGCCTAAATTGTGTATAGTCGTAAGAAGAAATAAAATTATATTAGGGTAATGTTATATGGCATCAGAAATCGAAAAATTATGCATAAAAAAAGGTATGCGGATGACCGAGCAACGCCGGGTTATCGCAAAGGTTTTATCTGAGGCTCAGGATCATCCCGATGTGGAAGAAGTCTACCGCAGGTCAATAGATATTGATTCAAAAATCAGCATAGCAACCGTTTATCGTACTGTGCGTTTATTTGAAGAGGCCAGCATTCTGGAACGGCATGATTTCCGTGTCGATAATGGGGAAAATCGGGCAAGGTTTGAGCTGATGACCGAATTGCATCATGATCATTTGATTGACGTGGAAAGCGGCGATGTCATTGAATTTCACGATGAGAAAATTGAGGAGCTGCAAAAATATATCGCGGAAAAACACGGCTATAAGCTTGTGGATCATCGTATGGAATTATACGGCATGAAAATCAAATAAGACCGAAGAGCATTATGTATTTGCAAAACCCCAGCAACCCTTATATTCATCCCTGTAACCCTTATATTTCACTATGTGGGGTTTTTGTATTTAGGCAGAAAATTAAAACTATATGAGAGAATACTACCGAATATTCAAGGCACTTTTCTTTTTTGCCATATTATTGCCGCCAACGATAATATCTAAGAAATTGAGGTTGCCGGGCTATAGGGCCTGGCCGCATTTGGTGCATCGTGCCTTATGTCATGCGTTGAATGTCAAGGTTAAGACATTTGGCACGCCGCTAGAGGGGCCGCCGACCCTCTTTGTGAGCAACCATGTCTCTTGGATTGATATTGTCGTATTGGGGCATGTGATCAATGCTTGCTTCATCGCCAAGAAGGATATGGCAGGTTGGCCTATTCTTGGCTATCTCTCGACGCTGCAGGGTACGATATTTGTTGATCGGGATCGCCGCGCAGATGTTGTCGATCAACGGCAGGAAATGCAGGATAGAATGCATGAGGGCGATAACCTTATTTTATTCCCGGAAGGGACGACGTCCGATGGCGGGCGCGTCCTGCCCTTCAAAAGCGCCTTATTTGGCGTGACGGAAACCGCCATGCATTTGGCGGAAGATGATCAGGGCCGTACCCAGGATCTGATGGTGCAGCCTGTCACGATTGTTTATAGAAAAATTAATGGCATGCCGACCATTCGGGCCAATCGCCCTTCGGTGGCCTGGTACGGCGATATGGACATGAGGCCACATCTTAAAGGGGTGCTTAACCTGCTTAAAATAGATGTTGAAGTGCATTTTCATGAGCCCGTCTCCCGTCATCTTTTTAAAACCAGAAAAGAATTATCCGCCTATTGCCATCGGACCATTGAAAACCACTTGATTGATACGCTGCGCGGTAAATTTAATTGATGCAAAATGGACGAAAGTAATGAGCTCTAACACCAAAAAATTATTCATAAAAACCTATGGCTGTCAGATGAATGTCTATGACACGGAACGCATGATTGATGTCATGGCCCATGAAGGCTATGAGGTTACAGATAATTCAGATGAGGCGGATCTTGTGGTTTTAAATACCTGTCATATTCGGGAAAAGGCGGCAGAAAAAGTCTATTCTGATATTGGGCGGCTGCGGGTGCAGAAAGAAAAGCGCGCAAAAAAGGACGGCAAAGACTCCATTCTTGCCGTCGGTGGTTGTGTCGCACAGGCCGAGGGTGCCGAAATACACCGCCGCGCTCCGATCGTGGATATGGTTTTTGGGCCGCAAACCTATCACCGCTTGCCAGAAATGACCGATGCGGCCGATAAGCTTAAGAAAAAAGGTGAGCGACCGCGTATCGTGGATACGGATCTTGCGGTCAGTGAAAAATTTGCCAGCCTCTCTCAGAAAGACGTGAGCCAGAAAAAAACAGCCTTCTTAACGGTACAAGAGGGCTGCGATAAATTTTGCACCTATTGTGTGGTTCCCTATACGCGGGGCGGTGAATTTTCCAGATCCTTTGAAGATGTCATGACAGATGCGGCTAAATTAAATGAAGCCGGCGTGCTCGAAGTGACCATGCTGGGGCAAAATGTTAATGCCTATCACGGTCTGTCCAAGACAGGAAAAGAATGGACTTTGGCGCAAATGATCCGGCATTTGGCGGACGTGACCGACTTTAAGCGCATCAGATATACCACATCCCACCCCCATGATATGACCGATGACCTGATTGCGGTTCATGGGGAGGTTGCACAATGTATGCCCTATCTGCATCTTCCGGTGCAGTCGGGATCAGACAAAATTGTCAAGGCCATGAACCGCCACCATACCATCGCATCTTACCTTAAAACCATTGAGGATATTCGAAAGGTCAGGCCCGATATCGCCTTGTCCGGTGATTTTATTGTGGGCTTTCCCGGCGAGACAGATGCGGATTTCCAAGAAACCATGAAGGTGGTGCGGCAGGTTAATTATGCCCAAGCCTATTCCTTCATGTATAGCGAACGACCCGGCACCCCCGCCGCCGTCTGGACGGATCAAGTGGCGCCGCATGTGAAGGCGGAACGACTGGCTGAATTGCAAGATGAACTCAACCGTCAACAGCGCACCTTTAATGAGACAAGCGTTGGGAAAATCATGCCTGTCCTGCTAGAGCGGACAGGGAAAGAAGATAGTCACCTTGTGGGCAGAAGCCCCTATATGCAGGCGGTTTATGTGGATGTTGGGGATGCCTTAAAGGCAGAACAGTATTTTGGCAAATTGGTTGATATGAAAATCATCAGTGCCGGCCCAAGAAGCTTGAAGGGAGACTTTGCCCGTTAAATGAAGAAGAAAAATATTATTACCCTTGAATTCGAAGATAACAGCAAGCTCCCCTTGCTGTACGGCGAATATAATGCGCATCTTGCTCTTATTGAGAAGAAGACAGGCGCAAGCTTTACCGTCAAGGGGAATATCCTTCTCATTGAGGGGGGGCAAGCGGCGCGGGATAGCGCAAAGCAAATCATTTTGAATCTCTATGATAAAATTGAGATGGGTATAGAAATTACGTCCGAAGATGTTAAGGGGATTATCAGAATGTCAGACTATCTTGAGCCATCCCAAGAAGAAAAAATCGCCGAGCGGACAGAGCTGTCCCTGCCGGCTAATGCTATTCGCACAAGAAATGCCATTATAACCCCAAGATCCTTCAATCAAGGCCGTTATATTGCGGCCCTGCGGGAGACGAATATGACGTTTGGCCTGGGCCCTGCGGGGACGGGAAAGACGTTTCTTGCGGTGGCGATGGCGGTGTCCCATCTTTTGGAAGGGAAAGTTGACCGTATTGTCTTAACCCGTCCTGCCGTGGAAGCAGGCGAGAAACTAGGGTTCCTACCGGGGGATTTGAGGGAAAAAGTCGATCCTTATCTGCGGCCGCTTTATGATGCCCTTGGGCAGATGATCACCATGGAGCAGACAGAGAAGCGGTTGGAAAATGGTGATATTGAAGTTGCGCCGCTGGCCTTTATGCGGGGGCGAACCTTGTCCAATGCTTTTGTTATTTTGGATGAAGCGCAAAATACCAGTCCCATGCAAATGAAAATGTTTTTGACCCGTTTTGGCGAGAATTGCCGTATGGTGGTCTGCGGCGATCCCTCGCAAGTAGACTTGCCAAACGGGACGCCGTCGGGGCTGCAGCATGCCATAAATATTTTGAAGGATATCGAAGATATTTCCTTCATCACATTTATGGCCGACGACGTTGTTCGTCATCCCTTGGTGGGTAAAATTGTTCAGGCCTATGATAAGGCAGAAAGATGATCCCAGCGAATATTGAGCTTGACATTTCTGTGGCGGCCTTGGAGTGGGCGGCTGAGCTTCCCTCATATCAGACCTCTATAGAAAATTGTGTCGAGCTTATCATAGGGGGCGTGCCGGAGGCAAAAAATCTGGCTTATTTTCCGCATCTTGAACTGAGTATATGCTTATCAGATGATCATCATATTCAGATGTTGAATAAAGAATATAGAGGCAAGGATAAGGCGACAAATGTGCTTTCTTTTCCATCTTTGTCAGAGGTAGAACATGATCTTTATTTAGTAAAAGGTCAAGATTTGCCAGAATATCCTGTCGCCTTGGGGGATATTATTTTCGCTCTGGAAACCATAAAAAAGGAAGCTTCAGAGCAAGGAAAAAGTTTTTCTGATCATTTTTGTCATTTATGTATTCATGGAATTTTGCATGTAATCGGCTATGATCATATGGATGATGATGAAAGGAAGGCTATGGAAGCCGTGGAAAAAGCACTCTTAGCCAAACTATCTATTGACGATCCTTATCAGGACTGAAACAATTGGGGGCAATATTAATATGGTCAAAAGGTCATGAATACAGAATATAATTCAAAAGAAAAAGAGGACGAAGATCTGCAGAGCCGAGGAACCAGAAGTGGTTTATTAAGTTGGCTAAAAGAGATTTTTACGCCGCATAATACCCTTAAAAATAGCCTGGACGAGGTTGTTGATGAATTAGAGGATGAAGAGTCATCTTTTGGGGCTGAGGAACGCTCAATCATTAAAAACACCCTTACCTTCCGGAATAAACGCGTCGATGATATCATGGTTCCAAGAACGGACATCATCGCGGTCGAGGCCACATCAACCTTCAATGAAGTGATGGATGTTTTTGTTAAGGGGACGACATCGCGGCTTCCCGTATATAGAGACACGTTGGATGAAGTCATTGCCATGGTTCATATCAAGGATGCCTTTCGGGAGCTCGTTATCAATGATGACAGCGTGAACAAAAGAAGCTTAAGCTCCATACAGCGGCCCATATTGTTTGTTCCCCCCTCTATGAAGCTTTTTGACCTGCTGACCAAAATGCAGGCCACTCATATTCATATGGCTCTTGTGGTTGATGAATATGGCGGCACCGATGGCTTGCTGACCATTGAAGATCTTGTCGAACAGATTGTCGGTGATATTGAGGATGAACATGATGAAGCGGAGGCTGATCTTCTGAAAGAACTTCCGGGCGGTGACCTTATTGCGGATTCGCGCCTTCCCATTGGGGAATTAGAAGATCTTCTGGGACTTGATCTTTTGCCAGATGATCAGGATGATGATGTGGACACGCTTGGTGGCCTGTTATTCACGATAGCAGGATATATCCCAGAGGTGGGCGAGATTATCATCGATAAGAATAGGCTGAGTTATAAAATCATGGAAGGTGATGGCCGCCGTATTAAAACGGTTCTTATTTGCCGTAAAAAGGTTGGCGTCATTCACAAGGACAGTGAACAAACACATCAACAGAATGTTATTTCATAGCGATGCGGCACCTCAAAAAAACGACTCTATTACTGAATTGGCTTGACCAAAGGACGGTAGCTCAGTCGAGGGGAATTTTATTTCTGGCGGGGGCGCTGACGGCATTCTCCTTCGCGCCTTTTTACCTGTTTCCCCTTCTTGCCATAAGCTATCCTGTGCTTTTGTTGTTACTCTTTAAAAGTAAGCGCCTTTTTGACGCCATGACTTTTGGCTGGTGGTTTGGCTTCGGGCAGCTCTTTACAGGAACAATTTGGATCGTATCCGCCTTTGAGGTAGATGGCCGTTATTGGGGCGGCTTAGGGTATTTTGCCGTGGCGGGCCTTGCAGGGGTGCTGGCCCTATATCCCGGATTGGCCATGGGGCTTCTCTGGAGAATTTTTCAGCATAAAGACCCCAAGAAATACGCTTTATCCATTGCGATTTTCTTTGTGGTTTTTTGGAATTTGGCGGAATGGCTACGGGGCCATATGTTCACGGGCTTCCCTTGGAACCTGTCCGGATACATATGGGGTTTCTCCGATGTTATGCTCCAAACGACGGCCATATGGGGCATCTATAGCCTTGGTCTGTTCACGATATTCCTTGCCCTTGTCCCCTATATTATGCTGCAACGCCGCGAAAATAAGGCCGCCTGTTATGGGGTCGCCTTGGCGGCGCTCGTCATGATTACAGGGATGTTTTCATATGGTATGGTGCATTTGTCAGGCCCGACAAAATTTAGGCATGACGTGACGTTTAAAATCGTTCAGGCCAATATAAACCAGAAGGATAAGTGGGACCCCGCGAAAAAGGCCGATAATTTTGTTCAACATCTTAATATGAGCAAAAGCCGACCAGAAGAGGGTATAACTCACGTGATCTGGCCAGAAACGGCGGTCATTTATTTTTTGGATACAGAACCCTCGCGCCGTTATCTGATCGCAGATATGCTGAACGAAAATGAGGTTCTGATGACAGGCTTTCCCCGTATCGAAAGACGTCCAGACTTTAAAGCGTGGAATTCTTTTGCCGTGATTGGCAAGGACGGCAATGTCCAGAATATCTATGATAAAAGTCACCTTGTCCCTTTCGGGGAATATACGCCTGATATATTAAGTGACTCTTTGTCTTTTCTGGGGCTTGGCATGCTGGTTGAGGGATTTTCTTATAGCCGTGGAGAGGGCATTAAGACCATGCATAATGCTACAACACCCGCTTTCGGTGTTTTGATTTGTTATGAAATTATCTTCCCAGGTGCCGTCGTAGATCAAAATAACCGGCCCGATTGGTTATTAAATGTGACCAATGATGCCTGGTACGGTCGTTTTAGTGAACCCTACCAACATTTAGTGCAAACACGGGTGCGCGCGATCGAAGAAGGCCTGCCTATTATCCGTTCAGCGGGGACAGGGATATCGGCGGTAATCGACCCTTTTGGCAGAATAATCAAGAGCATAGCCTTGAATGAACAGGGGGTCATTGTCTCCCCTTTACCTGCAAAGAGGGAAAATAGCACCTTTTATTCTCAAAATAGCAGTTGGATATTTTTTGCCCTTGTGTTATTCTGTGCAAGTTTCATATTGATATTCCAGAGGCATTGAGACAGAAACGTATATGTTAGGGCTTGACCTTTTAAGGTTTCCTCACTAATCATGTATGTTAATTTTTTGGGGCCGTAATTTAAATTTGTATTGAGTATTAAATAGTTGGAATAAAATATGATTAAAACAACGCCAGAACCAGTAGATGTTCATGTTGGGTCACGTGTCAGGTTGCGCCGCACGTTGTTAGGTATGAGCCAGGATAAACTCGGAAAAGCCCTTCGTTTGACTTTTCAGCAGGTTCAAAAATATGAACGTGGTGCGAACCGGATTGGGTCAAGCCGTCTTTATCAACTTTCACAAATTCTTGACGTCCCTGTATCATTCTTCTTTGACGATATGCCGTCAGAGGTAACAGGATCTGCAACAGGCATGTCCGAAGGCGGCAAGCAGGCTTTCGAGGTTGGGCAATTGTCGCGCCGCGAAACATTGGAACTTGTCCGGGCTTATTATAAGATCAAGGAGCCTGTTGTTCGCAAAAAACTCTTTGAGATGGTCAAGGCCATGGGGAAATATTCTGCGGAAATGGATAGCCCAGAAGAATAAATTTAAAGCATCATCCATGTATAACGTTCAAATGATCATTGTGATTCAGGGATGTTTATGAAAATAGTTCTGTAAATTTGGCGGCATATTTTTTTAATATGCACGCCTTTTTTATAGGGATATAGGGACTATATAATTGACGATGATAATTTATAAAATATGCCGTGAAACAGACTGGGAACAGGCCTGTGCGGCAGGTATTTATGACGGATCGCCCGACGACAAGCGAGATGGTTTTATTCATTTTTCTCTGAAAAACCAAGTGGATAAAACCTTGGAAAAACATTTCACGGGACAGGAAGGTTTGATCTTATTGGCTATAGATACGGCATGTCTCAAGAGCGAAAAATTAAAATATGAAGCGTCCAAGACGGGGGAAAAATATCCTCATTTATATGGAAGTCTTTGTCCCTCAACCGTGCAGTCACGTCATATGATCGTTAAGAATGAGGCGGGTAAAAATGAAGTTTATTTTTGAGGTTTGATATGGGCTTATATGGTTTTACACAGTCTTTACTGTTTAAGCTGCCGCCCGAAAAAGCGCATGCCCTTGCTATTTTCGCATTAAAACATGGGTTGGTTCTCTCCTCACATCACCGGGATGATCATCGGCTGGCCATAAAATTATGGGGACTGGATTTTTCAAACCCTGTTGGTCTTGCGGCGGGGTTTGACAAGAATGCGGAAGTGCCCTGCGCCATGTTGGCACAAGGGTTTGGTTTTGTAGAAACCGGAACCGTAACCCCAAAACCGCAACAGGGCAACGCGCAGCCCCGGTTGTTTCGCCTGACGGAGGATCACGCCGTCATTAACCGCATGGGCTTTAATAACCTTGGGCTAGAGGTTTATGCCAAAAATCTGAAACGCAGAAATTCCCTTGGAAAATGTGGCATTGTGGGGGCTAATATCGGGGCCAATAAGGACAGTGAAGACCCCATCTCAGATTATGTCACCTGCCTTACGCGCTTGCTTGGTCTGGCCCATTATTTCACCATAAATATATCTTCGCCCAATACGCCGGGCCTTCGCGCGCTTCAGGGTAAGGCGGCTCTGGATGACCTCCTAAGCCGATTGGTTGCGGTACGAAAAGATGCGAAAGCTCTGGACGTCACGCCGCCCCTATTCGTTAAGATTGCCCCGGATTTAGAGGCCGCTGAACGGGAAGATATTGCTGAGGTTGTCTTGAAACATGGCATTGATGGTCTCATCATCAGCAATACAACAACCGGCCTGCGCGCGTCGTTAACCTCTGAACATGGGGGTGAAAGCGGCGGCTTAAGCGGCGCTCCGCTTTTTGAATTATCCACAGCATTATTATCAGATATGTACCGCCTGACCGAAGGAAAAATCCCGCTGATTGGCGTTGGCGGTATCAGTAGCGGCGAAGATGCTTACCGGAAAATCAGGGCAGGGGCCTCCTTGGTGCAGCTCTATAGCGCATTGGTTTTTCAGGGGCCAGGCTTGGTGCGAAAAATTAAACTGGAATTGACCGAGGCCCTTAAAGAAGGCGGTTTCTCCTCCCTTCAAGCGGCGATCGGCGCAGATCATCGAAAAGAAATTTAAGGAAAAAACATGACGGTAACTATTTATCATAATCCTAAATGCAGCAAGTCACGTCAAACCTTGGCGCTCCTTGAAGAAAAGGGGATTACCCCACGCGTCGTTGACTATTTAAAAGCGTGTCCGACCAAGGAAATCCTGTCAGATATTTTGGATAAACTACATATGGAACCACGGGATTTAATGCGCCGCAAAGAAAAGGAATATGCCGAAAATGGGTTGAATGACGTAGATTTAAGCCGGGATCAATTGATAGAGGCCATGGTAAAATTTCCGAGATTACTAGAACGGCCCATCGTCGTGTCAGGCAAAAAAGCCGCCATAGGCCGCCCGCCGGAAAATGTCCTGAAAATTCTCTAGAGTCTTTCTGTTTTAATATGACCCTTTTGCTTACCTCAAACCTCGTCAAAAAGACCCGCTTCATCATAGAGGACACGGTCGTTATAGCCGCTGAACCAAATGGCTTCTGGATTGCGGCCAAGGATCGTGATCTTCCCGCGATCAGGGGCATCTGCCGCGCCGCGCAGCAGTTTTAAAACAACAACGCCATTTTCGCCGCCAGGAATGCCTGGGGCGGGTGTGTTGCTCACAGCGGCGACCTCGGTCTTGCCTTTATAATGGGTGATGGAAAGCCGCGCGTGGGCCTCAACCCCAGAAAGCCCTTTCTGTGATTCATTCAAAACATGCCAAGCTTCTTCGATGGGCACATTAAAGGCTTTGTGACCAATGATATCACGGCCGCAAAAGAAATAATGATTTTCAACTTTATTGCGCTTTAATTCCCGCTGCATAATGCGTAAGGCGTCTGGGTCATTATTAATGTCTTTGAGGATGGGGGCCTGATTATCAACGGTGAGCCAGGCTCTTTTGCCAAATTCAGCCACGGCCCGTTTGGTGCTGTCAAGCCATTCAAGGCCGCCGCCAGGAATTTCAATATAGGTGCCGTCTTGATTTTTTTTCAGGAACTCATCGGGATGGTTAAAATGTATCATGAGCCGCAATCTGGTTTCCGGATAAGCGGCATGAAATTTATCCAGCATATCAAAAAATGTGACATCAAAGCGATCCGGGTAAAAGGCTAATTCTTTGGTACCCATACGAATTGAGTCAATGCCTGCCTCTGAAAGCGCCGCGAGCCACGCCCCAACGCCTTTGTTGGCAAGAACCAAAGCATCGCCGCCCGACATGAGAATTTCACGGAGCTTTTCGCGGCCTGTTACAGGATGAATGCCGCCGTTTTCGGCAACGATGCGGTTATGATCTTTGATATAGGCCACAATCTCAGGGATCTGCGCCATGCCTTTTGGGGCAAGGGTGCCATCCGGGCGCTCGACGTCTTTTTTGGCGATCAGTTCTTCGCGGTAACAAAAACGGCAATGGGCGGAACAGGTGCCGACCACATAAATCAGGCCCAGTTCATATTTATGAATAAGCCCCTCAACCGGACTATAACTCATCTGCTTACCGGGATCCGCAGAGCCATCCAGGTCAAAGGTTTCTTTGGGGCTTGCCTTCACCAAAACCTGTAAGGGCAGGCTGTTTCTGGCCTGTTCAAAATAGTGACGGGTGATCTTGACGGGCATGCGGGCTTCCACATCAAGGCCCGTACCTTTTAACTTTTCCAAGGCGGCAAGTTCTTCTCGGGAATAGAAATCTTTCATATCCTCGGGAACTTTTCCCTGGGCAAACTTCTGAATGCCGGAGATGATCTGACGATCATATTTCGCATTTTCAATGGAATTGAGGAATGCCGCCTCTCGGTCTGTCGGCCCATAACTATTTTTTTTAACAGATATTGGTTGGGCACTCATGGCGTTATTCCTTTTATGACGGGTCATTATATTGGCGTATGATAAATCTATTTGCTCTAAAATAGCTTAAGATGCTAACCTAGGCAAACGACAGTTTTTCATCATAACATGAGTTTTGGTAATAGATATGCTAGGTCAGAGACGCCTTATCCCAAGCACGAGCATGTTGATGGCTTTTGAAGCTGCCGCCCGAAAGGGCAGCTTTACAGCAGCCGCACAGGAACTTAACCTTACGCAAGGGGCGGTAAGCCGTCAGGTGAGCGCGCTCGAGATGCAGCTTAATGTCATGCTTTTTCAGCGTGTTCGTAAGTCTATTATATTGACGGATGTGGGTAAGCTTTACGCACAGGAAATTGGCATCGCCTTAAAGGCCATCCGTAATGCCTCTCTCAATGCCATGCGGGATCAGCAAGGCGGCATCTTAAATCTTGCCATATTGCCGACGTTCGGCATGCGGTGGTTACTGCCGCGATTTCCCGACTTTTTAAAACGAAACCCAAAGATAACGGTGAATTTCTTCAGCAAACTATCGCCCTTTGATTTTAATAATGAGAATATTCATGCCGCCATTCATTTTGGTCTGCCCGATTGGCCTGATACGGACAGCTGTTATATGATGGGGGAGGAGACAATCCCCGTTTGCGCGCCCTCTCTCATGGCGAGCTTACAGCCGAAAAATCCGCAAGATATTGCCGTGATGCCGCTGCTTAATCTGGAAACGCGGCCTTCTGCCTGGGCCGACTGGTTCGCGCAAAATGAGGCGGTGGGGCCTGTGGGCGGCGGGATGGTCTTTGAACAATTCGCCTTGGTAACACAGGCGGCTATTGCGGGCCTTGGGGCGGCCTTATTGCCCAAATTTCTTATTGAAACAGAGCTTGAAAGGGGGGAGTTGCAACAGCTTATTGACCGGCCGTTCAAGGGCGAGGAGGGCTATTATCTGGTGACGCCAACCAGCCATGCGGCCTACGCGCCGGCCATGGCGTTACGTGATTGGCTCCAAGAGCAGGCCCAAAAATAAGCGATCATACGATTATCATATCACAGCGACGTGCCTTTTATGGGGTGGAGCGCATAACATGTGGCCCGGGTACGAGAGCTTGTTTTAAAGGCCCCAGATTTTTTTCGAAATGCTGCCATTGCTTCAGGCCTTTGGTATTTATCTTTTCCCGCACCTGTTCTGAACTCGCGGTTTTCACGGTTCGCGCCGTCTTGTGGAAATTAACGCAAGATTCCTCAAAATCCAGCCCGCAATGATCCAGAATACGCCGCACCTGTCCCTCCAGATCGGCGACCACATCCTCATATTGCACCCTGAGAATTTCCCCCGGCAGAACATCGTCCCAATGATCCATCAGCGCGACATAATCGTGATAATAACGCCCGATCTGTTCCAAACCATAGGTAAATTCCTGACCTTCGGCAAATAATTGCTTGAAGCCGCTGAAACAACAGGCCAGAGGGTCTCGGCGGGCATCAATGATTTTGGCATTAGGCAGGATCAGCTTAATCAATCCAATATGGCGAAAGTTATTTGGCATTTTATCTGTGAAAAAAGATGCGCCGGCGCGATGCTGAGCCGTCTCGCGGATATAACGCTCGCCCAATTCTGCCAGATCAGCCGCACTGAGGATATGCAGGTTGCGCGGATAGCCGGTTTCAGAGGTAATCTTCTCCCGATTACGCAAACCATGCGCCAGGCTAAGGATATTGGGCAGCTCCAGCGTGCCGTCTACGAGGCTGTGGCTTGCCAAAATCTGTTCCAGCAATGTTGAGCCTGCGCGCGGCAGACCAACAATGAAGATCGGATCCGGCGCGGGGCAGCCCCGCCCTTTATGCTTGTCAAATAAATCTCTCGTGCAGACCACCTGCTGAACCTGTAATTCTTCTGTCATCTGGTCGGCGTCATAGCGGCTTTGGGCCCGTTTCAGGTCATTGCCTTTGGTATAATATTGGAAAGCCTGATCATATTGTGCCGCATCTTCATAGGCTTTACCCAAAGAGAAATACAGCTGTACCCGGCTGGCCCCCGACAACAGGCCCGCCGTTTCCTGAGCCTGCATCAGAAGCCGCTCCGTATCGGTAAAGCGATAGGTTTTCAGATTGGCCAGACCATACCAGGCGTCACCATGCCCGGGGGTTTTGTCAAACACCTGACGGTAGGAGGCAATGGCCTCTGCCTGACGGCCCATGGTTTTCAGGGCATGCCCGCGCGAGGTCAGGGTCGCCGGATCATCGGGCAATGTTTCGAGGATCAGATCAAACAGACGTAAGGCCTGATCATATTCTCCCGCCTGCAGGCTTTCAATGGCGTAATGAGATTGGAACACCGGATTATTTGGCTCCCGATCATAAAGCTGTTTCGCCTGCGCCAAGGCCTCGCGGAATTGCTGACGCTTACGTAAAACACCAATAAAATCAAGGCGCAGCTGAATATCATCAGGGGCAAAGGTAAGGGCGCTCTCGAGCAGAAATTCCGCTTCCGCCATCACGCCGTAGCGGCTGGCCACATCGGCCAGTAGCCGCATGGCCTCGATATTCTGAGGGTTATGCTGGAGAAAATTACGGCATAAATTCTCTGCTTTGAGAAGTTTTCCTTCGTGTAGATAATGGGTCACAGCCAGAATCTCTTTTGGCAAAGCCGCCAGTCGATCCGCCTGAGCCACCGCCTGTTCAGCCGCCTGAGTTTGCCCGCGTGCGCTGTGGATTTGCGCCTGTGCGCGCCAACTGGCTATCAACGCGGGATTATAGTGGCAGGCCTGCGTATAAGCATGCAAGGCCCGGTCCATATCCGGAATATCCCGATAGAGATGCCCGAATTCCTGATAAGCCCGGCCAAAGTCTGGCACTAATATCAAAAGACGGTCGAGGGTTTCCTGCGCTTGCCGCAGTTGCCCGCCATAGCGCTGAGCCACCGCCAGCATATAAAGCGCATCATGATGATCTGGATTTTGTCGTAAAATGCCGGAGACCGCCGCGATGGCCTGCTCAAACTGGCCGTCGTAAAGCGCCTTCTGGGCCTTTTGTAAGGTCTGGTTAATCTTAGTCGTCTCTGTGATCACGTCTTCCTCTCTTGCGTGAAGAAAGGGGCTACAATCAGTAGCTCCTTTCTTCGATAATAGAGTTTAGTAAAAAGTTAGTCTAGAAATTTACGCCAAAACGCAAACCAATGGTTCGGGGGCGATTTATGGAGACCCGCGACTTGTCAAAGACCAGATTATTATTCAACTGCGCCCGTTTGTCGGTCAGGTTATCGCCGAAAATTTCCACTGACCAGCGGTCATTCCGCACCCCAAAGGACATGCCCATTAACAGGTAACTGGCCTGCTGTCCCCGGTTGATCAGCACAATATCGCTAAAGGAGCTGGCTGAATAGGACAGGCTCGGCTGGATATGGGCCTCAAAATCACGGGAAATATCCCATGTATAGCGGGCCCGTAAGTTACCTTGAAAGGACGGCGCGTAGGAGAGATCTTCCCCCGGCCCCGCAATGGCCACACTGGCGCCAACCAATTTCGTGATTTTCGCGTCCAGAAAGGAGAAAGACCCCGATACCATCAGCCCCGGCACCGCAACAGGCATCCAGTTAATATCGCCTTCGATACCCTTAATTCTTGCATCGGCGGCATTATCCGAGAAGAATAGATTAGTTACCGTTGGATCGAATATCGTGGTTTGAAGGTCACGAATCTTCACATAAAAGGCGCTACCGTTAAAGCGCATCGTCCCGTCAAACAAGTCCATCTTCCAGCCCAGTTCATAGTTGGCCACTCTATCGGTGCGGACCACGGCCGGAACCTTGCCCCCGCCGGCCCCTGCCGGCCGATTAGGCAGACCCGGACGATAGCCTTCTGAATAGGTGGCATACAACAAAATATCATCATTGGGACGATAGGAGACATTGCCTTTAAAGACCCACCCTTTGGCCTCGGCACCTTTCGGCACCGCAACGCCGTTAATCACTTGGGTTCCGTTAAACTGGGTGTCCAGATTAGTTCCGTAATGGTTCACGTCTGGGCCTCCAAAATTCCCGAAGGAGGAATTGGCACTGCCTTTCAGGCGCACATTCACATCATGCCAACGCGCCCCCGCCGTGACAGATAATGTTTCGCTGACGTCATAGGTCACTTCACCAAATAAGCCGAGCTGTTTGTCGGTCCGGGTGATATCGTTAAAGAAGATCACGCCTGGTGCCCGTGGGGTCGGATCACTGACCGATGATCCTGGTAATGCCCCATTCTGAGCCCAGCCATAAACCCCTGGCGTAAAGCTCTGGGCATTGATTGATCCGGGATAGGTGAAATCATTACGCTCAACCAAGGTCTGCTTGCTGTAAAAGCCGCCGAATGTTGCCCGCAAAGATTTTTCTTCCGGGGTGTTGAAGCGCAGCTCATGGGTCCAGACCTTATTTTCTGTGGTCGATGCCACATACAGATTAGGTGCCTGACAAGTCCCAGATGGTGCGGCGGCCCCCGGATAACTCACGGACGCATCACAGATGTAATAAGGTAAATACTGACCGACAAACATATAATCGGTATAATCAATCGTTTGCTGTGTGTTGCGGTTCAGATATGTCCCGGCATAGACCATTTGCAGTGCGCCGACCCGTCCCTCCAGGGTCAAGGCCGTTGTATCAAAAGCATCCACGGTTGTATCAGGAGAAAAACGCTGAACCGAAAGATTTTCAGGATCATCCAGCGTGGGATCAATGAAAAACACGCCTTCGGAATCTATGCGTTGACGCATATGAACCAATGTGGCGCTCCAGTCTTCATGGAAATCATACAGACCACTCACCCGGAAACCGCTATAGGTGGCGTTGTTGAAATTCTCTTTCACAAGACTGCCATTGCGGGCTTCTAGGAAACGTACCGCTGAGAGATCGGCACCCGCCTGAAACCCGTCTGTGGTCAATACCCCATTGGGACGCGGCGTGCTTGAGGCGAAGCGAGCGCTTTGTACCGCCGTTCGTACGCCGGCGACATTATCAATATAACCGCCCTGAACATCAGCAAAGAAAACCCCGCGCACGGCTAATTTATCATCAATGACCGGAATATTGATCATGGCTTCGAGTTTCTCACTCATTTTGCCGCCTTTTGTGAAAGACATTCCGCCGTTGATACTGGCTTCAAATTTGTTCAACCGAGGCTTGTTGGTGATCAAGCGTATGGTACCCGCCTGAGAACTCGCGCCGAACAAGGTGCCTTGAGGGCCAGATAATACTTCGATACGGTTGAGGTCGGCGGCATAAACATCAAGGTTGCGGCCAACTTGCGTCACGGGTTGCTCATCAAGATAGAGGGCCACATTGGGGGCAAGACCAGCCACGCCTGCGGTGGCCAGATTGGGGGTCGTTGACGCCAGACCGCGAATATAGATGGTGCCTTGTCCTGGCCCGCTTCCGCCGGAAGTGACACCGGGAAGCTGTAACAAATAATCGCTGAATACATCAACCCGGAGGTTTTTCAGTGATTTTTCGCCCAGCGCTTGTACAGCGACCGGGATGTCCTGGGCGCTGGCGCTGCGTTTGGTTGCCGTGACCATAATTTCTTCCATGACCATCGGGGCGCGTTCGCTCTTGGCATAAGCCATCGATGAGCCCGCCGCCGCACCGAGGGCAAGTAACGCGACAGACGATCGTAGTGACCGTTGTTTCAGCGTGTGTGTTTTTAAAATAGACATGTGTTTCCACCTTTATTTTTTGATTTGAATCTCAATATCGAGATTTTAGGAACAGCACAGGAAAACTGTTATTTAAGTAATTAAATATACCCATATGATTTTAATGTTCTTCGCTTTGGAAAAAGGTCAAATCATATTGTTTCTTATCGGGCGATGCTGAGATAATGCATATGGCGATTATACTGGTTCAGCACTTCATGGATGATTTGTTCACGGTTATAGCCATAGATGTCATAATCCTGGCCCCCGTCCCCCAAATAGACTTCCGCACGATAGTAATTCTCATCCTCAAGATCCGTGCAGCCGTCTTCCCGGTCCGCCAAATTCGCACTACTCATGGCAAAAACCGGAGTCTTGTGGGAAATGGGCAGAATGGCAAAGCGGAACGCAGGTTCTTCTTGATGCAGAATAGTGAGATCTGCCCCCGTCTCACTTATGATCGCGCGGGCAGCATTATTATGTTCCTGAATTTCCTTCATCACATCTAAAAGAGCGGGACGCCCCGTATCGTTGATAAAGGCCTCTATTTGTTTGCGGTCAGGATGGGCGAGAATGGACTGCAGCCGCAGCCGCCAAGGCATATTTATCCCGCCGCCGATGATGTCAGGCGCAACATCGGCTCCCTTGGTCTTTCGGGCTTCCATCGACAGGCCTCGTAACAGACCTGCGGTGGAAAAAATAATCACAAAGGTAAAGGGCAGCGCCGTCGCCACTGTCGCCGCTTGCAATGCGCCGAGCCCGCCGGCCAGCAATAGGGTTACCGCAACCAGACCTTCGGCCACCGCCCAAAAAACCCGCTGCCATACAGGTGTCTTGGTACTGCCGCCTGCTGTGATAATATCAATAACCAACGATCCGCTGTCGGACGAGGTCACAAAAAAGGTAATCACCAGAATAATGCCCAGAAAAGATGTCAAGCTCGAAAATGGCAGCTGTTCCAGCATCACAAAAAGCGCAACCGGCATATGGTTAGACACCATCTTGGTAATATCCCCAACCCCCTCGCCGATAAAATAGAGTGTCGTATTGCCAAAGGTTGTCAGCCAGAAAAAGCTCATCAGCGTCGGAACAATCAAGACGCCCAGGACAAACTCTCTCATTGTGCGGCCACGGGAAATGCGCGCGATAAACATGCCGACAAAAGGCGACCAGCTAATCCACCAGCCCCAGTAAAAGATGGTCCAGTCCCCGATCCAACTGTTGTCGGGATCATAGGCCCCGACCTTCAGGCCCCGCTCCACCATAACGGCAACATAATTACCCAAATTTTCCGTGAAGGATTTAAAAATCAAGACAGTCGGCCCCAAGAGCACAACAAACACCAAAAGGCAGAGGGCGAGGATTAGATTAAGTTCCGACAAGCGTTTAATGCCCGCTTCTAGCCCCGAGACCACCGAGGCCGTCGCCAGTCCGGTAATGCCGATAATTAACATGATTTGTACGGTCATGCTTACGTCCACATCAAAGAGATAATGCAGGCCTGCGTTAACCTGACTCACGCCAAATCCCAGAGACGTTGCCACCCCGAATAACGTGCCAAGGACGGCAATAACATCCACGGTATGGCCGATCGGGCCATAAATACGATCCCCGATAAGCGGATAAAGGGCGGAACGAATGGTCAATGGCAGATTATGACGAAAACCAAAATACGCCAGACACAGACCGATCATGGCATAAACCGCCCAGCCGTGAAGGCCCCAATGCAGAAAAGTCACCTGCATGGCCTGCATGGCCAACGCCTGATGCCCTTCGGTAATTTCCGGCGGCGTCACATAATGCATCACAGGTTCGGCGACAGAAAAGAATAATAGGCCGATCCCCATACCGGCAGAGAATAACATGGCAACCCAGCTGACAAAGGTAAAGCGGGGTTTTTCATGATCCGCCCCCAGCTTGACCGCCCCAAAACGGGAAAAAGCGATCGCCACCGCTACAATAAGAAAACCCATCATGGACATGGCATAGAACCAGCCAAAGGTATGGGTAATCCACTTGCTCATGTCCTGGAAAAAAATATTAGATTGTTGTGGGAAAGAAGTTACCGCCAGAACAATCAGAACCATAGCGACGGCAGAGGGAATAAAAACAGCAGGCAAGATCCCTCCGCGTAACTGACGCGTTAGTCTATTTACCTCTTCCAAACCCTGTCCTTAAAAATTCTTTTACCACGTCTTACAGTGAGATTTACTCAAACTATACATATAGTCTGGTATTTGATTAGTATTCTAGCCAAGTTAGTCTTACTTATCAAGGTAATCTTTTTTTTATAGCCATAACAGGCTCTGTCTCATCACCCCGATACACAACAAAAATATCTATTGTAACTTAAGAAACGCCCTACGTGATCGCCAGTTCATCAGTGCCCTAATGATAATTTCTCTTATTCTCCAGGGCAATATTACGGCGTCACGTCAGCGATGACGACAATGGTATCTCCCAGGGCTATTTTGGCTACATGATGTCGGCAGATGACAATGCCGTCTCGCGGGGCGGTATAGGGCACAGCCCTCACGCCCGTTTTTTTGTAACGGTGAATATAGCCAATAATGTCCCCTTTTGCGATAGGATCCCCAAGATTTTTACAAAGCTCTAAAATCCCCTCATCTTCACTCACCACATAACAGCTCGCCTCAGGCATATCCATCGTGATGGCTTTTTGAGAGGGCGTAATCTCACCCTTCAAAATACCCGCATGAACCAGGAAATTTTGCACCCCTCTATCGGCTATTTCCATCGTCTGCGGCCTTGTGGTGCCGCTGCCGCCAAGTTCCGTGGTGACAAAAACCTTGCCGTCTTTCTCCACCGCCGTGTCATAGAGGGCGGCGGCATCCATTTCGAGGAGAACCATATTGACTGGCGCTCCAAAAGCCTGCATCGCCGCGATACAGCGCTGCTGCTGATCCGCATCTTTCAGGCGGTGTACGGCCGCAAAAGGCAAGAAATCAAGTGTCTTACCGCCGGAATGAATATCAAGGGCATAGTCACATAAAGGGATGAGATAGCGGCTAAAATAATCTGCAATTTTCTCGGTGACTTGCCCATCAGGCCGGCCAGGAAAAGCCCTGTTTAGATTTCCTTTATCAATCGGGGAGGTGCGCGTTCCCTTATCCACTGCGGGAAAATTCATGGCCGGTACGATGATAACCCGGCCTGTAATGTCATCGGCCTGAAGCCTATTGGCAAGCTTTAAAAGGGCGATAATGCCTTCATATTCATCACCGTGGTTGCCGCCCGTGAGGAGAGCGGTTGGCCCGTCGCCATTTTTAACAACCGTTATGGGGATCATAATGCTGCCCCATGCGGAGGCATCATAGGAATAGGGAAGCTTCAGGAAGCCATGCTGAATACCATCCTGATCAAAATTAACGGTAGGCGTGATGCTTGTTTTTTGCATGGGGGGTCATCCCTTGGATTGAAGTGTGCGCGGATAGTGACATAGAGGCTCGGCACCTGTTTCCGTGATTAAGATGGTTTCTGTTAGCTCTAACCCCCAATCATCCTGCCAAATGCCCGGCATGAAGTGAAACAGCATCCCTGGCTTGAGGATCGTCATATCGCTGTCGCGCAAGCTCATGGTATGTTCCCCCCAGTCAGGGGGATAGCTCAGGCCAATCGAATAGCCACAGCGTGACCCGCCCCGATCAATACCATATTTTACCATAGCCTTTTGAAGCTCAAGAGCAATATCAGCGCAACGATTTCCAGGTTTGGCGGCCATAAGGCCATTCTCAAGCCCTTCCTGTAAAGCCGCTTCCGCGCGAATAAATTTATCTGGCGGTGTCCCCAGAAAGATCGTTCGGGACAGGGGGCAATGGTATCTCTTATAACAGCCGGCGACCTCGAAAAAGGTGCCTTCGCCAAGGCGAAACGGTTTATCATCCCACGTGAGATGTGCCGCAGAAGCATCCGCACCAGTGGGTAACAGCGGCACGATAGCCGGATAATCCCCGCCCATGCCATCAACCCCCTCGCAGCCCACACGATAAATCTCGCCCACCAGTCTATTCTTGGGCAGGCCGGGTTCAATCATATCATAAATGGCGTGATGCATATTTTCAACGATGCGCGCCGCCACGCGCATATAGGCTATTTCCTGCGGAGACTTTACGGAACGGCACCAATTAACCAAGCCGGTGGCATCAACAAAATTAGCCTGTGGGGCGCCGATAACAAGCTGTTGATAGGCCTTCGCTGTAAAATAATAGTTATCCATTTCGACCGCGATCGTGCCTTTTGTCCAGCCGCGCGGTTCGAGAAATTCTTGGCATAAAAAATCCATCGGGTGGGCATCTGGATTTTGTATATAGTGGTCTGTGTAAGAAAGAATATTTTCATGGGCCAGATAAGAGGTGCGTTTTGCGCCATTGGCATCCATGGCACGTCCATACCAAAGGGGCGCGCCGCCGCTGCTGCTGATAATGACACATTGATGAACATAAAAGGACCAGCCGTCATAGCCCGTTAACCAGGCCATGTTGGAGGGGTTTGTCACAAGCAATGTGTCAATTCCCTTGTCTGACATTTGGGCACGTACGGCCGCCAAACGATCCGCATATTCACCAAGGCTGAAATTTAATTCAACATTGATTTTATTTTGCATAAGTCATTCTTCCCTCATTTTTGTTGCCTGCCACAAACCCATCATAACCTTAATTGTCAATAGACCCTAACATAAGACGTTTAATACTGATTATCCTTTGAGGTGGATATTTCTGCTTTAGAGGCCGGCATGCGAACAAAATACACCGCCAGACCCGCAAGAATACCAATCATGCCTTCATAGGCAGAATTTTGCAGGCCGTAATGCCGCCATAGAAGCGCCGACAGAATGCCGATGATCATCATCATAACAGCGCGCGCTTCCGATGGTTTGCCCCCAAAGGAATAGACAATAAGCAAAGGTGCAAAAGCAGAGGCCAGGACGGACCACGCAAGAATGACAATACTAAAGACATTTTGTGATCCAAAAATGGCAATGCCCAGCGCCAGCGATGTTGTGATCACCGTTGCGGCCCGTAACCCACGCGGCGAGGAAATTTTCCAAGGCAAAAGGTCATTGGTAAAAGCAGATGAGCAACTTAATATGAGCGAGTCAGCCGTGGACATGGTGGCTGCAAAAATTCCCGCAAGGATGAGGCCCACCAGAGGGGCGGGTAAGAGTTGCTGCGCCAGTGTCGGTAAGGCGAGTTCAGGGTCAAGACCATCGAGGCTGAGATATAATTTTGACAGCAAACCGACAGATGTAGCCATAATATAGAAAATCACAAAGAAACTATAATACCAAATTCTGGCTTGTACGATTTGATCAGGTTTTTCCAACACCATGAAACGCACCATGATATGGGGCTGACCGATCACACTCAGGCCTGCAAACAGCCAACCAACGATAAACAAGCCAATACCGAACGCGCCGGGGAAGGCGAGGTCGCGCGGGAATAAATCCAGATAACCCTCAATTTGGCCCATCTGATGCCAGGCTTCGCCGATACCACCAATTTTCATAAAGGCAACCGTCACAAGAACTCCCATGGCAATCACCATTACAAAAGACTGGGCGACATCCGTCCAAATAGAGGCACGAATACCCCCTGCCATACAATATAAAGCGACAACAACAGCAACAAGAAAGGCCCCGCTTTCCGTCTGCCACCCAAAAATGGCATGCAGGGCTTTGCCGCCTGCGTTCAGCTGCGCCGCTGCATAAACGCCGAGAAACAAGACAATGATTGCCGCACTGACATATCGCACAACTTTAAAATCTGTGCCGCCCCATTTTGACAATACGGCGGAGAAAGTGACTTCTCCTGTGGTCTCCGTTGAAATGCGTAGTTTTTTGTGGATATAAAGGGACGCAATAAAATCCCCCAAAATCCAGCCTACCATAAGCCAAATCGAGGCTAACCCTACGGTATAGGTATAGCCAATCACGCCAATAAACATATAGCCACTATTATTTGTCGCAACGGCTGATAAGCCGGCAAAAGCGGGAGAAACGCTTTTGCTGGCCAGATAATAATCTTCTTTTGACGAGCGGGACTTCACATAGGATGACAGCCCTATGACCAGGAAAATGCTTAGAAACCCTAAAAAACTCAATAATATCATGCTCAGTCCCTATATTTTATATTTTATATTTTTCAGGAGTCAGGTCATACGCCTTATTCTATGGGTATGACCTGACGATCCTTTTTGTAACACGTGCCATCCTCATGACCTAAAAATAGTTTAGCAGGCAATGGCACAAGCCTTGCTCGCAATCAACTTGTCCGTCACTTTATTAACGGCACGTTCTGTACGTTCAACGATGTCATCTATTTCAGATTTTGTGACCACCAACGGCGGGGCAAAACCTAAAATATCCCCTTGGGGCATCGCGCGGGCGATCAGGCCTTCTTCAAGGCACGCCGCAGATATTTGTGCGCCGACCAATAGGGTAGGGTCGAAATGGCTGCGGAGGTTTTTATTGGGGGAAAACTCAAGCGCATGCATAAGCCCAACGCCGCGTGTGTCGCCCACGAGGGGATGATCCGCGAATGCCTGATGCATACGTGTCTGCAGATATGCCCCCGTATCGCGGGCATTTTCGGTCAAATTCTCACGGGCAATGATATTAAGATTACACAGGGCCGCTGCGGCGCCTATAGGATGGCCTGAATAGGTATAGCCGTGACCAATGGCGCCCCACTGGTCGGAACCATTTTCTAAAACAGACCAGACTTTCTCCCCGACTATCACGCCAGAAAGGGGCTGATAGGCCGATGTAAGGCCCTTAGCGATGGTGATAAGGTCAGGTTTAATATCATAAAGAAGCGAGCCAAAATCAGCGCCCAAACGTCCGAAACCACAAACGACCTCATCGGCGATCAGCAATATATCATATTTGTTAAGCACCTTTTGAATTTCAGTCCAATAGCCCTCTGGCGGCGGCACGATTCCCCCTGTCCCCAGAACAGGCTCAGCGATCATGGCTGCAACCGTATCAGGGCCTTCGTTCAAAATCATTTCTTCTAATTTTTCACCGCAATATTTGGAAAATTCTAGCTCGCTCATGCTACTGTCTTCCCGGCGATAATAATAGGGCGCGACAGTATGCTTAATGCGGTCGAGCGGCAGGTCAAAATGATTATGGAACAGGGCCAATCCCGTCATAGAGCCGGTGGCAATCGTTGATCCATGATAGCCGCGATCGCGGGAGATAACTTTCTTTTTCTCTTTCAAGCCACGGGCATTATTATAATACCATACGAGCTTCAACTGAGTTTCATTAGCATCACTACCAGACATGCCATAATAAACCTTGCTCATCCCAGCAGGGGCCAAGTTAATGATACGCTCTGAAAGTTCAATGAGGACTTCACTGGAATGACCCACATAGGTATGATAATAGGCAAGTTCCTTCGCCTGCTTGTATATGGCTTCCGCCATTTCGGTGCGGCCATAACCAATATTGACACAATAGAGGCCCGCAAAGGCATCAATAAGATCGGCCCCTTCAGAATCATTCACATGAATGCCATGGCCGCCCGTCATGATGCGGCCAGGCAAGTCACCTTTGGCATATTTTTTAAGATTTGTTGAGGCGTGAAAGATGTTTTGACGATCTTTCTCTAAAAGCTTTTTTGTATCTATGGTCATAATGTTTAAACTTTCAATATTTTCGATATTTTAATTTTATTTTCATATTAACTTATGTCAGGCCCTGCGGCCTTATGCAGGGGTCTCTTCTACAATTTATTTCCTTAGCTTGGTGCGGGTATCCTCGGTAAAGCCCCAAAGCAGTAATATTTCAATTCGCTAAATTCTTCTAATCCTTGGCGGCCACCCTCGCGGCCTAATCCTGATTGTTTTACCCCGCCAAACGGAATTGAAGGGCCGGTCATTTTCACGGAATTCACGCTGACCATGCCGTAGTCCAAAGCAGGTAAAATAGCCCAAATATCACGAATGCTATCTCCAAAGACATAGGCGGCCAGGCCATATTCAGTATCATTTGCCATGGCTATCAAACTGTCCAGATCATCATAGGGAATGACGCCCGCCACAGGGCAAAAATTTTCTTCCCTATAGACAAGCATATCAGGCGTCACGTCAGCGAGCAGCGTCGGGATAAAGAAATTTGGCCCCATCGCTTTCGATTGATCCCCGGTCAAAAGACGCGCGCCTTTTGCGATGGCATCATCCACAATGGCCTGGGCATTTTTTACAGCTCTTTCATGGATAAGCGGCCCTAAGTCCACATCATCATCACAGCCCGGCCCTACGGTCAAAGCCTCGATTTCATATTTGAATTTTTGAAGAAAATCTTCATAGTTTTTCCGTGGCACAAAAATCCGGTTGGCGGCAAGGCAGTCTTGTCCCGACGTTTGAAATTTTGCGTCTATAGCCGCTTTTGCCGCAACGGTCATATCCATATCATCCATGATAATGAAGGGGGCGTTGCCGCCAAGCTCCAGAGAACATTTTTTGACTGTAGCGGTGCTTTGCGCCAATATAATTTTCCCCACACGGGTCGAGCCGGTAAAAGAAATGGCCTTGATTTTTTCTGAGGCACAAAGGACTTCCGTGATCATTTTTGCATCACCAGTGACAATGTTAAACACCCCTTTGGGCAGTCCGGCGCGTTCGCCAAGCTCCGCAAGCGCCAGGGCGGACAAGGGGGTTTCTGATGCCGGTTTAACGACGACAGTGCAGCCAATCGAAAGCGCCGCCGCCGCTTTGCGCGTTATCATCGCACAAGGGAAATTCCACGGCGTGATGAGCGCGGCGACGCCAATGGCTTCGCGCGATGTTGACAGCTGCGCCCCAGGAATATGACTTGGAATTGTCTCGCCATAAGCCCTTCTGGCCTCTTCCGCATACCAAAGAATGAATGATGCCGCGTAATTAATTTCACCGCGTGCCTCCGCAAGGGTTTTCCCTTGTTCCATAACCATAAGGCGAGACAAGTCTTCTTTATGAGAAAGAATAAGGTCATGCCACGTCCGCAGAATGGCGGCCCGCTCATCTACCCTTAAATTTTTCCAGGGCAGGAAAGCTTGGGCGGCACTGTCCACGGCAGATAAAACTTGCGCTTGAGACGCCTTGGTCACATAGGCAATGACATTATTTGTCGCGGGATTAATAACAGCTTCGCACGCGCCCTCATCGCCGTCCTGCCATTGACCATCAATATAAGCTTGGGTACGCAGAAGCGTCATATCGGTCAAAATGATTGATTCCGCCGTTCCGGCTTGAAAATTATTAGCAACGGTTTTTATAGAATTTTGCATCGTTTATTCCTGCTCAACATCCTTGGCGTTACCCGAGAAAATTAAAATCATCAGCGTTTATTTTATCAATATTTATGTAGAAAATTTTCTTATATACCGCTTAAAAAATGATATATTTATTTTCTTATGGTGTAAAATTGCCGTATTTTCTGGCAAGGCTTTATACGTCTTTGTGGAAAGCCCGCCGGAGTGGAAAAATCCACTCCGGCGAAAAATCAAAATTCTAAAATATTTACATTTTGATTGTGTATCTAGCCCCAAATGTCCGTGGCTTGCCCCATACGGCATAGCCCCAGTCAGGACCCAATGTATTTTGGTAAGTGAAATAATGCTTGTTTGTTAAATTTTTAACAAAGACGTCAATGGTGTGGTTGCCATCACTCGTAGACCAACTGACCTTTGCATTTGCCAGGCCATAGCTGGGATGAAGAGAGAAGGGATCATTTTCGATTTGCAGATAATGTGACGCCTGCCAGGAATAATCTGCCTGAAGGGTAATTTCACTATCGCCAAGATCGATATAATAACGTCCGACCACATTATAGGTAAAGCTTGGCGCGGAAGGCAGCTCGTTGCCATCCAGCGAATATTGGACGCCAGCAACTTTGAAGGTTTTGTTGGAAGAAAACTTTGTACTCAATAATCCCGTACCGGCCGTTATTTCAAAGTGGTCGGTAACTTGATAAGCCAGTTCAGCTTCCAGGCCATAGCCTTTGACGTCACCAGCGTTTGTGATACGGCTCCCATCTGCAACCGTAATAAAGACCTGCGTCTGGAAATCTTTTAGCTTATAATAAAAACCGGCTAAATTGATATGTCCCTTACCGTCTGCAAAGCTATGTTTAAGGCCAATTTCCGCGCTATAAATTTTCTCAGAACCCACTGGCTTAGTTGCTGCCAGCGAGGCATTATAACTTCCAGAGAAACCACCGCTTTTGAAACCGTTAGACAAGCTGACATAGGCGAGCGTCCCATCTTGTGGTGTCCAATCAATACCGACACGGCCCGTGACCGCATGAGAGGATAAATTACGCTTGACGCCCGTGACAATCGGCGAATAGAAACTAACCGTAGAATCTTGTGTGAAGTCGCGCTTTTCTTTGGTGTAGCGTAGGCCGCCGATAAGTTTGACCTGATCGGTTACGCCATATTCGAGCTGACCAAAAGCCGCCCAGGACTTCGTATTCAACGTCACGTCTTCGCTATGCCATAGCCCATCTGCCGTCGTTGGTGCTTCGGTGAGCAATTTACGGTTATCATCATAGTAATAGAAACCTGTGACCCAATTAAGAGAGTCCGTTTGACCACTGAGCCGAATTTCTTGTGACAGTTGTTTGGCGTTGGTATGATATTGCTCATCAAACCAAATAACAGAGGTTCCATCCCCATCATCCTGCAGAAATTTTGTTAATTTTTCATAAGCTGAGATAGAGGTTAATTCCACATTATCAAACGACCAAAGTAATTTGGCAGACGCGCCAAACGTATCGATATTGGTGGTAAGGCCCTTAGAGGCACTCGAGGCGACATGCCTTGGATCCCAAAAGCCCCCCGCTTCCTGACGACCCGTTCCTGCGCCATATGCCGATAACTGGGCACTGATACAGTCGCCATTATTGATTTTAGCAATACTACAGACGACGCTCGTGTTGCCCGGTTCACGGTAGCCCAAATGTGCAAAACCAACGGTTTGCTGACGAGCCCGACTACCATGGACATCAAGTAAAAGGCTCCCCTGTTCACTCAAATCCATTTCAACCTTGGCACGGTAGCCAAAGCTATTGGTATTATTCAATTTTTTGCCATCTACCGCATTTGTCTGCCAACCTTTGTTGTTATTATACTTGAAAGCAACGCGCGCACGGATATGGTCGGTAAGCGGGCCACTAATGGCACCTTCCCCAATAATTTGAGAAAATGATCCCACTTGAACGCTGGCATGGGCTTCCAACTCCTCCGTCGGGTTCCTTGAGATATAATGAACCAGACCGCCCGTCGTGTTTCGGCCATATAAAGTGCCTTGTGGACCCCGAAGCACTTCAATGCGTTCAAGGTCAAACAATTGAATGGCCGAGCCGGCAGGGTTGCCTCTGTATACATCATCAACATACATTGATACGGGTGATTCCCATGAATCAGAAAAATTCACAAGGCTAATACCGCGAAGGCTGACAGAAGGGCTTGAGGCTTCGCCGAAGATGGCAAAGTAACTCATGTTTGGCACTTGATGAATGATATCCAAACCTTCTTGGAAGCCCATTTTTTCAATTGCGGTGCCGCTAAAAGCACTGACCGCAACCGAGACTTCTTGCAAGCTTTGGTCGCGTTTTTGTGCGGATACAACAATTTCGTCAATGAAGATAGATTGGCTTTTGCTCCCCTCATTTTCTACATCGGCCGCAAAAGCTCCCGGAACGACCAATCCTACAACAGCAGGAACGAATAAACTCTTTAACATTGACAATCTCCCATTAAAATTAATTGGTTATATTTTGTTTTTTGTGCGCTTCAAACTTTACATACGGAACAATAAGCGCCGTAAGCATATCCACAGGTTATGTTTCTGCCATTAAATATTTTTAGAATAAATCAGGTAAATATTTTTAGCATAAATCAGGCGAATGGCTGTGAGCCTCCCAAGAAAATTATCAGCAACACAAAATAATGATAATGGGTTTTGAGAAAATAATTTTCTAAATGGCGTGATATAGGGTGGATTTTTTCTTTAAACCCTTAAAAAAATGTGTTTTCTTCTGCAAGGCGGCGCATAATATGCAGGATGGGACGTAAAATAAAATGTGCCGCTGCCGGATTCAGCATAACTTATTCTTTCAGAGACACCTGCGAGAAAGGGGGCTGCGCTTTCACTTTTTTGGTAACAATATAGGTGAAATAGCGTTCTATTTTAAGGTCGGCAGCAAGCCATTTGTCGATCAGACTTTGATAGTCATCAATATCCTTGATTACGATTTTGAGAATATAGTCGAGCTGACCCCCTACGGCGTAACATTCGTTCACCTCAGGGGTAATTTCCATCGCCTTTTCAAACTGTAAAAATGCGTCCGCACTGTGGCTTCCCAATTCCACTTCGACCAAGATGGAAATTTTAGAGTCTAGAATATCTGTATTTATTTGGGCCGCATACCCTTGAATGATGCCGGAATTTTCCAATCGCTTCACTCTTTCCCAACAGGGGCTGATGGACAGACAAATTTCCTCTGCGAGTTTTGACTTGGTAATTCGTCCCCGGTGGCTGAGTATTTGTAGAATTTTAACATCGTAACTGTCTAAACGCATTCTCACATCCTTAAAATTAACCCTGTTTTTTATACAGCCTGAGTGTTCATTTTTTATTGACGCTCAAATCTGACGAAGAAACATACCTTTGTACTTAAGTCGTATCCGTCACTATATAAAATGGGCTAGTTAGGGGAAACTGTCAAATTAACTTTCTTCACGGGGCAAATTAACTTTCTTCACGGGGTAAAATTGCCCTAAGAGGCCCTGTCAGCTACGGTAGAACGCCCTAGCATCCCCAAGAGTCTTTAGAAAAATGAGCGGGTCACAGACGGAAGCCTTCAATTCCCTTTCAGATAAGTTTTTACCTTCTATATATTTATAATAACATAGAAAAGGACGTATAAGAACATACTCTTTGGCGGGTATATTAGGGCGTTTCCAGAATGCGTGCTATAAAGATAGTCAGTTTTTATGCTATCTTGACAAGAGGTTGGAGGAAAAACTCAAAAATGAATGTTTTTTCAACGAAGGGCTTGCCGCCAAATTTAAGGCGGGAATATTGGAATGATGCCATTTGTGAGGCTTTTACAGGCCTCGTAACGGATTTCTTGGATGACAATTATTTCCAGGCACAGTTAACCTCCACGTCATTAGGAGGCCTGACCTATGCCCATGTGCAAACAACGAGTTCCAAAGTGTCTCATACCTTACAGCATGCCGCGAAGTCCAAAGAAAAAGTCTTTCTCTTACATCTACAGCTTGCCAATGAAAGCAGGAACAGCCAGCGGGGCAATGACGTTTATTTAAAGAATGGCGATTTCACCCTTGTGGATAGTGAATCACCCTACCGTGTTGCGTTTGATGACCCTATTTCAATGGGCGTTATGCGTATTCCATATGAAGCCTTACAGCAAAGAATTCCAAACCCTGAGGATATTATTGGACATAAATTTTCGGGCTGTAAGAATATAAGTGGAATGCTATCTCAAATGCTCAGGGGTTTTTGGAACCAAAAAAATATTATCAACAGTGAGGCCATTAACCGTCAATTTGCCAATAATATATTGGATCTTCTGGTCACGTCTTTTTACAGCCAGACAAATCAAGCCGTTGTGCCAAATTCAATCTATGAGATTCGCTATGGGCAACTGAAAAAATATATTGATTATAATTTATCTGATCCAGAATTAAGCCCTACAAAAATAGCAAATACCTTTAATATTACGCCGCGTTACATGCATCAAATATTTGCCAGATTCGGCACTGAGGCAGAAACGGTTGGACAATATATCTTATGCCGGAGATTAGAGGAATGCGCGCAACAATTCTGCAATATAGAATCGTCTCATCTGAAAATTACTGATATTGCATTTACCTTCGGTTTCAATAGCATGACTCATTTTTCAAGGGTGTTTAAAGAGAAATACGGTGTTTCACCACGTTTTTTCCGCAATAATATTCCGCGTGTCTTGCCCCGCAATATATAAAATTTTCGTTCATTTCCCTTTCAGATAGCTTTTCAAAACCCTCTCAGTGGAGTAGGGACTCCCGATTTATGTTATTTCACTAGCACTAATAAAGGGTGACTTTAATCAAAGGTTCCCGCAAATAAAAATAGGGAGTTTCCAAATGCATACAATTTTAAGCCATAAATTGAGGTCGGCATCGTTCTTTATGTTGTCCACAAGTCTTCTATCCGCAGGCTTTTTAGCCACGAGCATAACTGAAGGGCAGGCGGCGACAAATGATAAAAAAAATAATTCACTGGAAGAAATAGTGGTCACAGCCCGAAAAGTATCTGAGAGTTTGCAGGACGTCCCCGTTGCGGTATCCGTATTCACGGCGGCTTCCCTGCAAAAAAGAGGCTTAACTAACATCTCGCAAATTGGGGATTATACCCCCAGCCTGATTCTTGATTCTACGGCTAGTCTTACGGGGAGTTCCTCGACCATAACGGCTTTTATTCGTGGAATTGGCATGAGCGATTTTCTGCTGACAATTGACCCTGGCGTCGGAATCTATGTTGATGGGGTTTATGTTTCCCGCTCCGTAGGGGGTATCGTTGATCTTTTGAATTTAGCGCAGGTTGAAGTTTTGAAAGGGCCACAAGGAACGCTTTTTGGCCGTAATACAATTGGCGGGGCAATCAATATTACATCTGCCAAACCAGGAAAAGAATTTGCGCTTAAAGCAGAGGCCACCATTGGGCGCTACAACCGCCGCGATCTGCGCATGACGGTTGATGTTCCTCTTATTGATGGAAAGCTATATTCGTCCTTGAGTTTTTCTTCTAAAAACCGCGACGGCTATGCAACACGCATTCCTTTCACAGGCGTTCATGGGCCGGATATATCTTACCCACCGCAGGCTATTGGGGAAAATGTCACATTGGGAGATGAAAATACAGATACTTTAAAGGGTATTTTCCAATTGAATGTGACCGATCAATTGCAGGCAACATTGATTCTTGATGCCACAAGGGCACGGGAGCATTCGGCGCCGTCAAAATTATTGAGAGCCTATCCAGGCCCAACGGACCTTTCGGGGCTTTATGATGGCTGCATCGCGGGCGCCATTCCCGTTTCTGCTTGCGGTCCCGCGTATAACTTAAATGGCGATGGGACCCCCAATAATGATCGAACCCCTTATGACAGTAGATTTTTAACCGATAGCCCCTTTACCACCTATGGCACCGGCCCTAATTTTTCAAACCTTGATCTGTTTGGTGTTTCACTAACATTAGATTATGCGGTGACGGATAATATCGACTTCAAGTCAATAACGGCAAACAGAAATATGACAGCCGCCTTCGGACGGGACAGTGATAATTCCCCTATCTTCATGGATCATACATCCAATAAATATTCCCACAGACAGTTCACGCAGGAGTTACAGCTTAATGGGAATTCTTTTGATGGCAGGCTTAAATGGCTGACGGGCCTGTTTTATTTTGAAGAACATGGCAGGGATAACGTCTTTGTTCCGCTTGGAGGACTACCGTTCCTTAATCTTGATGAATTGAATATTGCTGATAATAAAAGCTATGCGGCTTTTGGACAGGCATCCTATAAAGTCACAGAAGACCTGAGTATAACGGCAGGGGTACGCTTTACTAAGGACAAGAAAAATTATCAACCAGTTCACCGAGACCTTGTTTCTGGCGCGCTTCTTGTTCCCGATGTCAGGGTAAGTCAGGATTTCTCAGATACCTCACCGCATTTTGGCATTGAATATCATTGGACCGATAAATTATTCACTTATATTTCGGCGTCAAGAGGATTTAAATCAGGGGGGTGGACTGGCCGGACGGTTGATCCTCAACCAGCGGCACGTCCGTTCAAACCGGAAAAAGTATGGTCCTATGAATTTGGTTTCAAGTCAGATCTTGCCGACGATCGCATTCGCCTGAATGGTGCTGTTTATTATACCGATTATTCTAATCTCCAGTTGATTAATCAAGAAGGCATTACCCCGATCACTGTTAATGCTGGTAAGGCTATTATTAAGGGGGCGGAACTTGAACTTCAGGCCATTCCTCTTGATAATCTGAGATTAAATATTGGTCTCGCCTATACCAATGCCAGATATACGGAAGTGACAGACCCCTTTGCGACGATCAGCACAAGTACCAAATTTGCCAATACACCGGAATTCTCCTCCACAGCGGGGTTAGAATATACCATAGATTTGGCGAATGATCGGACACTCATGTTGCATGGTGACTGGAATTATAACAGCACTATTTATAATAATGCGGAGAATACACCAGAGTTAACGCAGTCACCTGTGCATCTATTTAATGCCGCTGTGACCTATTCCCATCCGGAAGGCCATTGGGAATTGACGGGAGGCGGGAGAAACCTGACGGATAAAAAATACATCGTTTCCGGTTTTGATCAGCCGGGCGTTGGTTTTACCGAAGGTACATTTTCACGTCCGCGTGAATGGTACCTAACGCTTCGCTTAACATATTAATTTGGGCTTAACATATTAATTTGGGCTTAACATATTAATTTGGGCTTAACATATTAATTGGGGGCCTTTATTTCCGGGTGATCACCCGCATCACCCGGAAATTTAATGGGTAATTTTTGCAACTGAGGTATTGAAATTTCATGAAAATATTCATAAAAATAATCCCACTATTTATAATATTCGTTATTTCCGCTTGTAGTGTAGAGAAGCCAAAGCAGGACTTAAGCGCCGCAACAGCAAGCGATCAGCGCATCATTAATGCCAATAGTGAGCCACAAAATTGGCTTGCCCATGGGCGGACTTATGATGCCCAACGTTATAGCCCACTGGGTCAAATTAATGATAAAAATATTAAGAATTTGGGTTTGGATTGGCACTTTGATTTTGAGACACATCGTGGTTTGGAGGCTACCCCAATTGTCATTGATGGCATTATGTACGCCACAGGGTCATGGAGCAGGGTTTATGCCTTAAACGCCGTCACGGGCGAATTACTCTGGGAATATAATCCGGAAGTCCCTGGTGCCTGGGCTGTGAATGCCTGTTGTGACGTGGTGAATCGTGGTGTGGCTGTCTGGCAAGGCAAGGTCTATGTCGGTACGCTGGATGGGCGGCTCATCGCGCTTGACGCAAAAAATGGTAACGTTATTTGGGATGTCCTTACCATTGATAAAAACTTTTCTTACACGATTACGGGGGCGCCCATCATTGTCAAAGGTAATGTTATTATTGGTAATGGCGGCGCAGAATTTGGGGTTCGGGGCTATGTCAGTGCCTATGATGCGGTCACGGGAAAACAGGTTTGGCGGTTTTATACCGTACCGGGCAATCCCGATAAAGGGTTTGAGGCCCCCATCCTAAAGAAAGCGGCGAAAACCTGGAAGGGCGAATGGTGGAAACTGGGCGGGGGCGGAACCGTTTGGGATTCCATGTCGTATGATCCGGAACTGGACCTCCTTTATATCGGGGTAGGCAATGGGTCACCTTGGAATCAGGCTATTCGTAGCCCCGGAGGCGGTGATAATCTGTTTTTGTCTTCTATTGTTGCCCTCAAACCGGAAACCGGTGAATATGTCTGGCATTATCAAACCACGCCGGGTGAAATGTGGGACTATACCGCCACGCAGCAGATAATTTTGACAGATTTAAAAATTGATGGAAAGATTCGTAAAGTCCTGATGCAAGCCCCAAAGAATGGTTTTTTCTATGTTCTTGATCGGGAAACAGGTGAGCTGATCTCTGCCAAAAACTATGTAAAAATCAACTGGGCGAGCAAAGTCGATATGAAAACAGGGCGCCCTATAGAAGCCCCAGAAGCCCGATATTATAATAACCCATGGTTTGCATTTCCCAATCCACTCGGGGGTCATAATTGGCAGTCTATGTCGTATAATCCAAAGAAACATATCGTTTATATTCCCGCGCAGGAAGTCCCTTTTCTTTATGTCCCAGACAAAAACTTTAAACCGGTTCATCCCGGCGTTAATCTTGGAATTGATTTAGCCGCCGCCTCGATGCCAGATGAAAAAGAAGCCAAAAGAAAAGTCATGGCCATGATTAAAGGACATATTTCCGCTTGGGACCCTGTAAATCAAAAAGAGCTCTGGCGTGTGCAGCATCCAGGCCCTTGGAACGGGGGCCTACTGAACACGGACGGAAATTTATTATTTCAGGGAAATGCCGCCGGTTATTTCGTCGCATATGATTCACGGAATGGTGATAAGCTCTGGTCATTCCCCGCGCAAACGGGAATTGTTGCCGCACCAATTACCTACAGCGTGAAGGGCGTAGAATATGTCTCTATTTTGGCTGGCTGGGGGGGCGTTTTCCCACTACTGGCTGGGGAAGCCGCCTTAAAATCTGGCAAGGTAAGCAATAACAGCCGTATTTTGACTTTTAAGTTGGGGGGCTCAGATAGTTTACCTCCTTGGAAATATACAGAACCTGATTTCCCTGAGCCGCCTAAGGGAAAAGGGGATAAGAAGACAATAGCCGCTGGCAACGCCTTCTTTCATCGTTTCTGCAGTAGCTGTCACGGGGACAAAGCTGTAAGTGCGGGTGTCTTGCCAGACCTTCGCTATAGTATGACTTTGCATGATGATAGTTGGTTCGATATTACCTTGGAGGGTGTTCTGGAAGATAACGGTATGGTGTCTTTTAAGGGCGCGTTAGACAAGACACAACTGGAGGACATCCGGCAATATGTTATTTCCAGAGCGCAACGTCTCAAAACATCTAGAGAAGAAAAAAAGACTTCACAAAAATTCGAAAAAACCTATTGAATGGGGCGCTAAGCTTCCCTATCGGATCACATATCATGCCAGAAATAAGGCGTGAATAGAACAAATACGGTGAGGAATTCCAGCCTTCCGACGATCATGCCAAGGCTCATCAACCATTTGGCACTTTCGGAAATGGTCGCGAAGTTACCGCTGGGGCCTATGGCCTCTCCCATGCCGGGGCCGACGTTGGCGATGGCGGTGGCGGCTGCGCTGAAGGCTTCTAGCGGCATCATACCGGTAAAGCCAAGGGCAACCGTGAGCAGGGCCAAAAAGGTCAGGAATACGGATATAAAAACCATAACCGATATCATCAGATCATTATCAAGGATACGGCCGTTATAGCGACTGATATAGACGCCATGAGGATAGATCATCTTATGAAAAACACTGAGTAGAGTTTGCCATAGAACGGCGAAACGGAAAATCTTTATGCCGCCAGCCGTCGATCCGGTTGACCCACCGACCAGGGTTAAAATCAGAAATGTCGTTGTCACGGCGGCGCCTAAGGTTGTGTAATCAACGGTAACAAATCCGGTGGTCGTCACAATAGAGGTCACAGAAAAAAGCGTGCTTCGAAAGGAATCGAGGAAGGACATATCTGAATGATGCCAAACCGGTATGGTCATAATAAGTGACGTGGTCAGGAGAAATAATGTCAGAACACGGGCCTGGGCATCGGTAAAAAGCGGTTTTATGGACCCTTTCATACAGCGCATATAGGCGATAAAAGGAATGGCACCAGACAGCATAAAAAAAGTGGCTGCCCATTCTAAATTACTATTATGAAAATAATTGAAGGACTGATCATGGGTGGAAAAACCGCCAGTTGACACGGTGGCCAGCGAATGGGTCAGGGCGTCGAATAAATTCATGCCCAACAGGGCATAAGTTACAATGCAGGCCACCGTAATGAAGGTATAGGCCGCCAGAATACGTTTGATCAGTTCGATGGTTCGGGGGTATGTTTTTTCCGATTGATCAGAGGATTCCGTTTTAAAAAGCGCCATCCCGCCAACTTGCAAGACAGGTAAAATCCAAATGCCCAAGACAATAATCCCCACGCCGCCGATCCATTGCAAGATGGCCCGCCAGAGCAATATCCCTTTGGGCATATCATCCAATCCGGTAAGGATTGTCGAGCCAGTTGTTGTCAGGCCCGAAGCGGCCTCAAAGACCGCATCTGCAAAACTGATATGGGAGATGGCAATGAATATGGGCAAAGCCGCCGCCAGTGGGGTGGCAATCCATAAAACAGTTGTGACCAGATAGATCATTTTCCGATTGAGAACCTGCTCTTCATAACTTTTAAAGCCGAGCATCAGCATACCGCCCAGCGTACTGGTAAAGAAGGCGGTGCCGAGGAAAATATGATATTCTTCAGAGCCGGACAGATAGTCGACGGCTGCCGGGATTAATTCTAAACCACTGATTATAAAAAGTATGTTGCCTACAACAGAGGCGATCGCGTTTCTGTTTCTCATATGGAGGTACCTTGTTATTCCCGATAATCGATAGCGGAAGAGCTTCCCTTGTCTGCGCGGTTTAAAGATCGCATTTTATCTATTTTACTGCATACAATCAAACGAATATATTTGCACAGGAAAATCTAAAATAAATTTTTTACTCAGGGCTTTCAGAATGAAACGTTGCTTTTTGAAGGCCGAATATTGTTTGGGCCTGATGGCGAAGGGGGCCGGGATGATAATAAGTGGAGGCTTGTGGTTTAATCATCAAGAATCGTTTTATCTTTAAAGGCGCAAAGATCTTCTACGGGGCAGGTGGGGCAACTGGGGCGGCGGGCTTTGCAGATATAGCGACCATGAAGGATCAACCAGTGATGGGCATGGCGCAGAAATTCTGGCGGGATGATTTTTATCAATTTTAATTCAACGGCAAGGGGGGTTTTGCCGACCGCCATTTTGGTTCTGTTGCCGACCCGAAACAAGTGCGTATCCACGGCAATGGTCGGATGGCCAAAGGCGATATTGAGCACCACATTGGCGGTCTTGCGTCCGACCCCGGCCAGCTTTTCCAGGTCTTCGCGAACGTCTGGCACGATACCGCCGAAATCATCAACCAGCGTTTGGGCTGCCGTGATGACATTCTTGGCCTTGGTATTAAACAGGCCGATGGTTTTGATATAATTCTTTAAGCCATTTTCGCCAAGATCAAGCATATCCTGGGGCGTGGCGACCACTTTAAAGAGGGCTTTGGTGGCTTTGTTGACGCCAATATCCGTGGCTTGCGCTGAGAGCGCCACCGCAACAAGGAGGGTATAGGGGTTGGTATAATCAAGTTCCCCTTTGGGGTCTGGGTCGCGCTCCTGAAGCCGATGAAAGAAGTCCCATATATCTGCTTTTTTCATATTTTATGCCTGATTTTAAACGCGGGGAAGCCCCAGAACATCGCACATATCATAAAGCCCCGCCCCTTGGACGGCGGCCCAGAGCGCCGCCTTTACCGCCCCGCGCGCAAAGATGGCACGGTCGCCGGCCTTATGGGTTAGCTCGATACGCTCATCATCGCCATTGAAGCTCACCGTATGCTCCCCAGCCACATTGCCGCCGCGCAAAACCGCAAAGCCAATATGGCCCCGTTGCCGTTCGCCCGTGACACCATCTCGCCCCCGGTCAGACACATGATCAAGGTCAACTTGGCGGCCTTTCGCCGCCTCCTTGCCGAGGCCAAGGGCGGTACCGGAAGGCGCATCGACCTTATGGCGGTGATGCATTTCCAATATTTCAATGTCGAAATCTTCATCTAAGAGACGGGCCGCTTGCCGTGTGAGATAAAAGAGGAGATTGACCCCCAGAGAAAAATTAGAGGCATAGACCACAGCCACTGACTTTGCGGCCTTTTCAAGGGCGGCTTCCTCATCCGCCGTCATGCCGGTGGTGCCGATAATATGGGCGGTGCCATGGGTTGCGGCAAAGCTGCTATGGCGTACCGTTGCCGTTGGGCAGGTAAAATCAAGGACAGCGTCGGAATTTTTAAACAGCGCTTCGGCATCATCCGTGACCATAAGGCCCGTCTCAATCCCCGTTACGGGATGGCGAATAGCTTGTCCCATATGGGGGCTATCTTGGCGTTCGGTGCCGCCGGAAAGCTGGGCTTTGTCCTGATCCAGGATGCTGCCAATAAGAATTTGTCCCATCCGCCCTGCACAGCCGACGACGCCTATTTTGATTTTTTGGCTCATGATATTCTCCCTATATGCCCCTCTCTTCTATACAATAAGCGGCCCTAGGGGAAGGGCGGAAAAGTTATTTTTTGGGCTTTTCCATGTCATCTTCTTCAAAGAGGGCGCGGTAGGAAGCCCCATCGAGGTCGTCATATTGTCCAGATCTCATGGACCATATAAAAGCCACAAGGCCAAGAAGACCAAGGAATAACGCGGCAGGAATAAGATAGATCAATATTTGCATGCTAAGGCTTTGTCTTTTCGCTATCAAACAGGCGAATGATATTAAGGCGCAGCGCGTTGCTGGTCACAATAAGAGATGAAGAGGACATGGCAATGGCCGCGATGAGAGGGGTGAGCATGCCCGCTGCGGCAAAAGGCACGGCAATGATATTATAAATGGCGGCAAGGGCAAAATTGGAAAAGACCAGCTTCCGGCTGGCTTTTGATATTTGATAGGCCCGTATGATAGAGTCCAATTTTTGACCTTGGAAAATAAAATCAGCGGCATTCTGGCTGACATCCGCCGCCGTAGAAGGGGACATGGAAACATAGGCGGCACTTAAGGCCGGGGCATCATTCAGGCCATCCCCCACCATTAATATTTTTTTGCCCTGCGCTTTTAAGTCTTCGAGGCGATCGATTTTATCTTGAGGCTTGGCCGCACCAAGATAATGGGTAATGCCAAGCGTCTTTGAGACATCCGCCACTACATCTGGCCGATCACCAGACAGCAATAAGACCTCAAATCCATGGGTTATAAACCAGTCAACCACTTGTTTGGCATCGCGGCGCAGGCGGTCTTGGAAGGCAAAGAATATGGGGGCTTTGTCGCCGTCCTTTAACCAAAGCTCGCTATAGCGGTTATTTTCCTGAAGGGTTGCCGGGACGTGGCACCAGTCACGATTGCCAAGGCGAACCTCTACGCCGCCTATGGTGGCTTTCAGGCCCATGCCCGGCTCTTCATGGAGGGGGCTTAAGGTGGCAACGGTGGGAACATCCCGTTCGTGACAGGCCACAATCAGGGCGCGGCAGAGGGGATGGCTAGATGTTTTGGCAAGGCTTGCCGCCAGTTCAAGTTCTTCGGGGCTTACATCCGCAGAATTTGCCATTTCCGGCTGGCCTAGGGTCAAGGTGCCCGTCTTGTCAAAAGCGACAACCGTGACCTCTGCAAGCCGTTCCAAGCCGTCGGGGGCCTTGACCAGAATGCCGTTTTTAAAGAGGCGGCTGGAGGCGACAATTTGAACCACAGGCACGGCAAGGCCAAGGGCGCAAGGGCAGGTAATGATCAAAACAGCGATGGCGGTGATCAGGGAATGCTGCCAACCGGCACTGCTGAATATCATCCAGCCGAGGAAGGTTAAGAGCGCCAAAAGATGAACCGCCGGGGCATAAATCTGGGCGGCCTTATCGGCCAGCCTGACATATTTGGCGCGGCCTTGTTCGGCGGTTTCCATAAGGCCAATGATTTCATCCAGCAGGGTTTCCCCTGTTAAGGCGGTGATTTTAATATCAAGAGCGCCGCTGATATTCATAGTGCCTGAAAAAACGCTATCATTGACGTCCGCACGGGCCGGAAGGGTTTCCCCCGTGACCAAGCTGGTATCAATCTCAGACGTGCCGCGCATGATCACGCCGTCAACGGGAATGCGTTCGCCCGCCGCAACGCGCACGATCATATCGGGGGAGAGAAGGTCAATAGGGCAGCTTTCCGTTCCGTTATCTTTTGTGACGATGGTGGCTTTATTGGGCCGGTAACTCATGAGGTTATGGGCGGTGGCACGGGCATGATTACGCATCTTCCGGTCCAGATACCGCCCAATCAAGAGAAAGAATAACAGCATGACCGCCGCATCATAATAGGTTTCGCCCGTTTGCAGAATGGTCTGCATCACGCTCATGCCCAAGGAGAGAATAACGGCCAAAGAAATGGGCACATCCATATTGAGCCTTCGGGCTTTTAACGCGCCCCAAGCCGATTTATAAAAGGGCATCCCGGCCACAGTCGCCGCTGGCAGGGCAATCAGGGCAGATATCCAATGGAAGAAACCACGGGTATGGGCGCCCATGTCGCTTCCCGCCCAATCAGAAATAGACAGCAACATGATATTCATGATGGCAAAGCCTGCAATCGCCACACAGATCAGAAGCCAGCGGCTCTCCTTGTCATCGGCAGCAACAACGGGACTGTCCTTGAATAAATAGCCTTTAAAACCAAGATCTTTGAGGCGGCTTATGACATGGTCGCTATTGGCCGCCGTATCTGGATGATTGTCAGACCATAGCACAGCAAGTCGTCCCGTGGTCAGGTTAAGCCGGACATTATCGACGATGGGGTCTTCTTGTAGGGCGCCCTCGATTTCGCGAATGCAGGAGGGACAATGTAAGCCCTCCACCAAAAAATGTTCCAACTCTGGTTCTTTGTGGCGGAATAGGCCTTCAGATTTTAATGCCGTCATCATATGGCCCTTAATTCCCCGTCGCTAACATTATCTTTTCCGTGACTTGATATGGGGGGCTATTTGGGCGTTTTACAAGGATAGTGACAGTCCATTGTCCCGGCAGCGGTATATTGACCGGGGCGGTAAAAATGTTGTTGCCAATGGCTGACAGAATAATCTCCTGATCATAGGCGTTGGTGACGGCACGGCTGATAAGAACGGAGACTTTTTCAGGGGGCAAGTCCGCTTCTGGCCAGGTGACGTTGACGTCCATCCTATCCCGCCCCGGAATTTCAGGATGGTGGGCCAGCGATATTTTCCAGCCAGACGCCTTTTGTTGCGCGGCTGCGGTGAGTTCCGCGTTATAATGAATACCCTTACGGTAGGCATTTTCGGTTTCTAATCCGCCCCAGGTGCTGACCGCAATATAGGCCATAATGCCATTGACGATAAAAACGACCAGAAAGAAACCCGCAAACCAAAGCAACGCCTTCTTGCCCGTAAATTCGGTTATTTTTTTTGGGGAGGAGGTCATTTCTTCGGGCCCTTGAAGCTTGTTACATTGTCGCTGATGCTGGTGCCGCCAAGATGTTTGGCAGTGATGGTAATATCCATGCTACTGCTTTTCAGGTCGCGTCTGGGGGCGGTGATGTAGATTTTTGCCGCGCGTATGCGATCCCGTCCAACATTTATGATGGGCAAACCTTCGGGGGTCAGGCCATGATGGCCTTCCACTTTCATGTCAAAATTTTTCAGCCCCGATACACTAAGGCTGTAGCGACGAATATCATGGGTTTTATTCAAAATTTTAACGGTATAGCCATTACGAATATCCCCCGATGACAGCTGAACAAACAAGGGATTTCTATCCCGTAGAATATTGACTTCTAAGTCCGCGCGATGCATCAATCCATATAAAATGATGCCGCTAACGATGATAATAAGCAGGGTATAGAGTAGAGTACGCGGGCGGATGATTTTGATCTGTTCTGGTTCGTTGTTCTTCCGTCGGTCGAAATTCGCCAAACTGTCATAGGCGATTAAGCCCTTTGGCCGGCCTATTTTTTCCATGACGCCATCGCAGGCATCAATACAAAGCGAACATTGGATGCACTCAAGCTGCATCCCGTCACGTATGTCAATGCCCACAGGGCAGACAACGACGCATTGGCGGCATTGAACACAATCACCGCGCCCGTCCCAGCTTTCGCCTTTTTTATGTGGTGCGCGTGGTTCCCCTCGGTCATGACGATACATCACGGACAGGGTTTCTTCATCCATCATCACCGCTTGAATGCGCGGCCAGGGACACATGTAAGTACAAACCTGTTCCCGGGCAATGCCCCCCAAGAGATAGGTGGTGAAGGTGAGAACGGCGATCCAGAAATAAGTGGTCAGCGGCGCATCAAAATCAATCAGCTCAGCAAAGAGAGTTGGGGCATCATTCATATAGAAGACCCACGCCCCCCCCGTCAGAACGGAAATGACCAGCCACGTGGTATGTTTTGCCACCCGCTTGGTGATTTTAGAAAGCGACCAATCGGCTTTCTCAAGACGAATACGAGCGTTTCTGTCCCCTTCAAAGAAGCGCTCTATCACAAGGAAAAGGTCGACCCAAACCGTTTGGGGGCAGGTATAGCCACACCATATGCGGCCTGCGGTACTGGTGACAAGAAACAGCCCGATGGCGGCCAAAATCAGTAAACCGGTTATGTAATAGATCTCCTGAGGCCATATCTCGATGAAGAAAAAATAAAAACGGCTATTGGTAATATCCACCAAAATAGCTTGGTTTGGTATGCCCGGGCCGCGATCCCACCTGATCCAGGGGGAGAGGTAATAAATACCGAGGGTGACGGCCATCACCCACCATTTGATATTGCGGAAGGAACCCTTGGCCCGCTTGGGGTGGATGTTTTTCTGGGCGGCGTAAAGGGAACGATTTTCGGCCTTATTGACGGCCTCCACCGCTGCGCGGTCAACTTTTTCATGAGGAATAATGGGCGAGACGATGGCCTTTGACTCCTGCGAGGATAGCGCCTGATCAAGAGGCTCTTTTTCCATGATGTTACTCACCACCGCCTAAAGTGTGAATATAGACGGCCATGCTTTTGATGGTCGCCGGGTCAAGGCGGCCTGCCCATGTGGGCATTACGCCTTTTCTGCTATAGGAAATGGTGGAGACCAATGTCTCGTGATCACCGCCATAAAGCCAGATTCCATCGGTCAGGTTAGGCGCCCCGAATTCTTGATTCCCGCCGCCATTTTGCCCGTGACAGACCGCGCAATTTTCTTGAAAAATCTCAACAGTTCCTTTCGGCGCAGAAACAGACTTATCAGATAGTGAGGCAACATAGGTGGCCATATCGTTTATCTGCTCTTTGGTCAAAATCTCATCGGTCAGGAAGGCCGGCATGTCGCTGATGCGGGTATTTTCGTCTACGCCCCGGACGCCAACCGTAATTGTGTGATGAATGTCATCCAGGGTTCCGCCCCAAAGCCAGTCATCATCATTGAGGTTGGGATAACCCTTGGCCCCCGCTGCCCCGGAACCATGACAGCCGGCGCAATTATCGCCGAAAACGGCCTTCCCGCCGGCCATGGCAAATTCCAAAAGGTCAGGGGTATTTTCGATGGTGGCAAGGTCAGCCGTAAGAAGCTTTTCAGAAAAAGCTTTCCGTGACGCCTTGGACGCCGCCACATCAGCCATGACGGTATCGCGCTGAGAATATCCCAAAAGACCTTTGCTATAGCTGTTGATCATGGGCCAGGACGGCATAAGAATCCAATAGCCGATCGCCCAGACCGTGCAGGCTAAAAAGGTCCAGACCCACCAGCGCGGCAAAGGGGTGTTTAATTCCTTAATCCCATCCCACTCATGTCCTGTGGTGTAGGTATCTGTGATTTTATCATATTCTGGTTCTTTAGACATCTTTTTATTCCTCATCTAGGGGGAGGTGGGCCGCCTTGGTAAATTTTTCTTTATTGCCGGGCCATAGGGCATAAATAACGACGATAGAGAAGAGGGTGAAGAGAAATATAAGCCCCCAGCTCTCGGCGAAATTGGCCACGTCTTGATGTGTCATCATTCAGCTCCTATCTATTGTTTTCTTTTTCATTATAAATGGAGAAATCCACCAACGTTCCCAGCATTTGCAAATAAGAAATCAAGGCATCGAGTTCGCTAATTTTTTTGGGATTTCCATCAAAATCACGCACTTTTGCCGTGGGGTAACGCGCGATAAAGGCATCATAATCGTCAGAATCTTCATCCAGTTGCGCCTTTAAATCTTGCATGGCGTGGGCGACTTGATCATCACTATAGGGAACGCCGACCATTTGGTTGGCTTTAAGCTCGGCTCCGATGAGTTTGAATTTTAGGTCGTTCTTGGCCAAAAACGGATAACCGGGCATGATGGATTCGGGCACGGCGGCGCGGGGATCGCCCATATGTTCGCGGTGCCAGGCGTCGGAATATTTATTGCCAACCCGGGCAAGATCGGGGCCGGTTCTTTTTGACCCCCATTGGAAGGGATGATCATACATGCTTTCCGCTGCCAGGGAATAATGACCATAGCGTTCCACTTCATCACGGGTTGACCGGATCATTTGGGAATGACAATTATAGCAGCCCTCCCGAATGTAAATTTTTCGGCCCGCCAGCTCCAAAGGGGTATAGGGGCGCATGCCCTTGACCTTTTCAATGGTATTTTCCAGATAAAAAAGCGGGGCAATTTCCACCAATCCCCCCACGGAGACCACAAGGAGAATCCCCACCAGCAGAGCGATAGAATTTTTCTCAAATATTGCAGTTTTGAATGACATTTTTTCGCGTCCTTCTTCTTATTCGGCGGGAACAGTTTGGGCGAGGGATATGGCATCCCCTTCGCCGCGCACTGTTTTCCATAGGTTGTAGGCCATAATCAAACTTCCTAAGAGGAAAAGAAAACCCCCTGTGGCCCTGATGATGTAATAGGGATGCATCGCTTCCACGGTTTCCACAAAGGAATATTCGAGAAATCCGAGGCTATCATAGGCCCGCCACATCAGGCCCTGCATGATGCCCGATACCCACATGGCAGAGATATAGAGAACAATGCCTATGGTGGAAATCCAAAAATGCATATTGACCAGCTTTAAGGAATAGAGGTTCTGACGTTTCCATAACCAAGGGAACATGCAATAGAGGGCCCCGAAACTGACATAGGCTACCCAACCAAGGGCGCCGGAATGGACATGACCAATTGTCCAGTCCGTATAATGGCTCAGACTATTCACCGTTTTAATAGACATCAGCGGGCCTTCAAAGGTGCTCATGCCATAAAAGGCCAGAGACACCACCATCATTTTCAAAACGGGATCCGTTCGGAGCTTGTCCCATGCCCCTGATAACGTCATGAGGCCATTGATCATGCCGCCCCAAGAGGGCATCCATAGAATAATGGAGAAGGTCATCCCCAAAGTCTGCGCCCAGTCAGGAAGGGCCGTAAAATGAAGATGATGCGGGCCTGCCCAGATATAGAGAAAAATCAGAGACCAGAAATGGACGACAGACAAGCGGTAGGAATAGACGGGACGCTCAGCCCGCTTCGGGACAAAATAATACATGATCCCCAAGAAACCGGCCGTCAGGAAGAAGCCAACGGCATTATGGCCGTACCACCATTGTGTCAAGGCATCCTGAACGCCAGAAAAGAGAGAATAGCTTTTCGGTTCCACAAAAGAAATCGGCATGGCCAGGTTATTAATAAGATGTAATATGGCAATGGTGACGATGAACGCAAGATAGAACCAGTTGGCCACATAGATATGGGGTTCTTTTCGCCGCCATAATGTGCCTAAAAAAACCAGCAGGTAAGTCACCCAGACGATCGTCAGCCAAATATCAACATACCATTCTGGTTCGGCATATTCTTTGCCTTGTGTGATCCCTAAAACATAACCTGTCGCGGCCAGAACAATGAATAATTGATATCCCCAAAAGACAAACCAGGGGGCGATTTCACCCGCCAAGCGGGCCTTGCTCGTTCTTTGGACGACATAGAATGATGAGGAGATCAGGACATTGCCGCCAAAGGCGAAAATAACAGCAGAGGTATGCAAGGGCCGAAGACGACCAAAATTGGTCCAGGCCGTATCAAAATTCAACGCGGGAAAAGCCAATTGCCAAGCGATGACATCCCCAACCAAAAACCCCGTAACGCCCCAAAAAACAGCGGCGATAGCCCCCGCCTTGATCACGCCGTCATTATAAAAGACGCCGGCAGGGGATGCGGTTGCTTTGATCGCACCATTTTCGCCAAATCCTAAATTAAAGACACCGATAATGCCAAGAACGAAGGCAACAATCATAATATAACCGTGAGCGGCCATTGGCGCGGATGTGGTTTTGGCGGCGATAATGAGGGCCAGTAAAACGCCAATACCTAAGAAGAGGGCTGTAAGGCCTTTTGCCAGTGCAGTAACGCGCGGTGGTGAAGTGAGTTTTGTCATTTTTTCTCGCCTGCATTTTAAATGTTAAACATTTTTATTTTGCACAATATGATACTATTATATGAAATAATTTTATATGTTGACCAATAGTATCTGCATCATTGAACCAGTAAGTCATCTATTTTGTCAAAACATTGACACAGGTCAACAAAAAACAACATTATTATCTTGAGACAAAGAATATGATGGTCTGATTATGATGTTATGTCGCGGAAATTCTCTGTATTATCTCTCAGGGAAAGCGCTCTTTAAGAGACAACAAAAACGATGGAGTCAGGCCGTAGCTACCGGTTCAAGAAAAAAGTTAATAGGGAAAATGAAAAAGTGACATATGAAACAATCTATAAATTTTACAAGTTAATGAGTTTAAGGGCCGCCGCACGGGGGGTTATAATGGGCGTTATGGCGGGCGTTATCATGACGGGCGTGCTGGGCCTTGCGTCGTGTGATAATAATCAAAACCGCCCTCCTGATGGCCCTACAGCAAAGGAAATTCAGGCCAAGGAAATTCATAATCGTATCCTGACCCTCGATAGCCATGTGGATATTTCATCGGATTATACCCTGAAGCCAGAATTTGACCCCGGGAAAGACACAAAAATGAAAGTGGATTTGCCCAAGATGGCCCGGGGCGGCTTGGATGGGGCCTTTTTTATTGTTTATGTGGGGCAGACCAAGCGAACAGAAGCGAATTATGCGGCGGCAAAGAAAGAGGCAATCCGCAAGTTTGAGGCGATTCACCGTATGACAGATATTTTATATCCGGGTCGTATTGGGCTGGCCTATACGCCAGACGATGTCAGGCGCATCAATAAAGAAGGCCGTAAAGTCGCTGTCATTGGCATTGAAAATGGATATGTAATAGGTAAAGATATTAGCTTGGTAGAAGACTATTATAAAAGAGGCGCCCGTTATATGACATTGGCCCATAATGGCCATAATGATATATGTGACAGTGCGCAGCCAAAGAAAGACCTGGGGGATAAACCCGCAGAGCATGGCGGCGTAAGCCCCTTTGGCAAAGAGGTTATCGCGAAAATGAATAGCCTTGGAATGATGGTGGATATTTCCCATGTATCGGTGGATTGTATGATGCAAGCCGTTGACATATCCAAAGCACCGGTGATCGCGTCTCATTCAAGTGCCTATGCCTTGGCCGGGCATCCGCGTAACCTTACCGATGACCAGATGACGTTCTTGGCGCGCAAGGGCGGCGTGATGCAGCTGGTGGCCTATACCGGTTTTGTCAAATTTGATCCGGCAAGGGGAGACGCTATAGATGCTCTCATGGAAAAAACGTCAAAAGCCCATGGGCTGGCGAATCATGATGATGTAAATATCGAAAAGACGGCGGATTGGGCGGCAGGTCTCGTCGAAATAAATAAAAATTACCCTATGGCCACCGTGAAAGACTTTGTTGATCACATTGATTATGCGGTCAAAATCATGGGGATTGATCATGTGGGTATCAGTTCGGATTTTGATGGTGGGGGCGAAATCACGGGATGGAAAGACGCGTCTGAAAGCCCCAATATCACCAAGGAATTGATCACGCGCGGCTATACAGAAGAGGATATTGCCAAGATATGGGGCGGTAATCTTCTTCGGGTGTGGGCCGAGGTGAATAACGCCGCGCGCAAGCTGCAGGCAACGGATTAATTTGCCCAACGAAAGATGCATAAATTTTTATAGAAATCTTTACCGCTCCTTCATATCTTAACGCTAAAGTGAGTCTTATAGGGTAATTCGTAAGCATGATTATTCTGTGACAATAGCAAACCGCCGGTAACGGTGAGACGCAAAGCCGCTGGTCCTTAATTTGTACGTCGTACAGGATAGCAGAGCCGCCGTAAGGAGAAATTAAAATGGCACAGTCAACTAATATGAATAATAATTCACAATATACCAATAATTTTGAATATAAAAAAGAATTGGCCTTTCAATTGGTCAAGCGGTTTGGAATGACCGCCGCCCGCCAAACATGTATCCAAAATAAATGGGATGAAGTTCTTAAGGCTGTTGATTCAGTAAGAGCGCACTAAAAATAAAGAATTTAATATATCTTAAATGATCATATGACAGCTCTGGATTTCTATTTTATTATCTTGGGTATGTTGCATTGAGAAGGCTGCGGCCTTCTTTTTTTTTTGGGAATCGTTGAGGGGGTTTTCCAATTTTTCTACGGCATTTTGCTGTAGAAAGAAATTTTTGACGACATAAATACCTGAATTTCAAATTTTTCTGTTCTATTTTGAACCATCCCGCGCCCTGATTTATTAAAAATAATAATTTTTTTGAAAAAAAACAGGGTTGTTGCTGAGGGGGTTTTTCGTGATTTTTAAGGAACCAATATAGCGTAAATAACTGAAATTATATGGTTTATTCATATGAATTATTGTCATTTAATTGCGCAGCGCAGGGCATTTTTGGGACGAAAGGCATTTTTTTTTGATTTGAGCTTGAAGGAGGCCTTGTAAAACACATAACAATTGGGATAGTGTGCAGATAGTCCAGCAACTCAGATTCTTTTTTTAGAAAGAGCTTTGGGATGGATAGGGAATTCGGAGTATTGAATGTATAAAATAATCCTTGGGTAAAGCAAGGAAGGCATTTGAGCTTACGATAAATGTAAAGTTATAGTTATAGTGTGTTTGAGGGGAGGAAGTTGATTAATGAGTAGCTGTTTAAGGATAAAATATTCTTACTTTGTATCTTTATTCACTGAGTATTATGACATTTCAAAATTTCCCAAAGATATATTATTTATTATGTCAAAAGGTATAAACTTTAACAACTCAAAAAAATCTGTAGGAAGAAGAATGAATAAGCAAAAAGTTAGAACAATAGTTCTTTCTGCCGTCGCTGCAACGTCCCTGATATGGGGTACGGCTAGCGCGGGTGCGACTGATTTGGATCAAGTTCTGGAAGTGGGAATTAAATCAAACCAGGTCGCGCAAGACTCACAAGCAAAAATTAACAAGATTGTTGATCAAACCGATAAAATTACCGGTGATTATAAAACGGTGCTCCGGACAGTTGAAGGCTTGCGTATTTATAATGCACAGCTTCAACGTCAGATCGACCTTCAGATGGTCGAAATGGGCAAGCTGACAAAATCTATTAAGGGTGTGACATATGTCAAAAGACAAATCACGCCTTTGATGATGAAAATGGTTGATGCTCTTGAAGAATTTATTCAAAAAGATCTTCCCATTAAAAAGGCAGAACGCATTGCAGGGATTACCCGTCTGAAAGAATTGATGGACAATCCAAATGTTGATGCGTCTGAGAAATTCCGTAGTGTATTTGAGCTTTATCAGATTGAAAGTGAATATGGACGCGCGGTTCAGGCCTATACGGACAAAGTCATGGTCGGCGGGAATGAACTGGAAGTTGATATGCTTCATATAGGTCGTATTGCCTTGGTTTATCAAACACGTGATGGGAAAAATTCCGGCATGTGGGATGCGGCAACGGGGCAATGGATGGTTCTTGATGATTCGTACCGCAAACCTATTAAGCAAGCCTTGGCTGTGGCCAACAAACAAGCGGCAGCTGATACGCTACTAAGATTACCGATTACAGCGCCAATTGCTGGTAAAATGGAGATGGCACAATGAGAAAATTAGTTAGTATTATCATTGCGGTGGCATTTGTTGGATTTTCTTCTTCCGCCTTTGCACAGTCTGCTCCAGCCGCCCAAACCCTTGATCAGCTTCTGGAGCTGGTAAAACAGGGGGCCTATCAAGAAAGCCAGGAAAACAAACGCCGAGAAAGAGAATTTGCAGCGCAAAAATCTAAACAGAAGGCTTTGTTAGCCGATGCGCAGAATACGCAAAAACAAGAAGAGCGCCGCTCTGATCGTTTGGAAGCGGAATTTAAAGCGAATGAAGGCAAAATAGCAAAACTTGAAGATGATCTCTCTCACGAATTGGGCGCGCTCAAAGAACTCTTCGGTGTTCTTCAGCAGGTTTCAGGCGATGCCAAGGCTGTTTTCCATAGCTCTATTATTTCTGCTCAATTCCCCGGCCGCGAAGTCTATTTGAATGAGCTGATTGCAAAGGCATCGAGTTCAGAACTTCCGACCATCGACGAAATTGCGCGTCTCTGGTATGAAGTGCAGCGGGAAATGACCGAATCTGGAAAAGTTGTAAAATTTGTCACAGACGTTCAATATCCTGGCGGCAAGATCGCTAAGAAAGAAATCGTTCGTGTTGGGACATTCAACCTTATTTCAGATGGTAAATATCTGGAATGGCGGAGCAAATACCAGAATGTTTCCCAGTTGCCGCGTCAACCAAAAGAGCGTTTTCTTGAAACAGCACAAGGCTTGCAAGATGCGAAATCAGGCATAGCGCCTTTTGCACTTGACGTGTCACGCGGGGCTATTCTTGGGCTGCTCATTCAGGATCCAAGTTTGCTTGAACGTATCGATCAAGGTGGGATCATCGGGTATATCATCATTTACGGCCTAGGCCCACTAAGCCTGCTCTTGATCATTATCTCCGGTGTGAGATTGATGATAACGCGCGCTAAAGTTAAGGCTCAGATCCGCAGCGATGTGGTGAATGAAAATAACCCACTTGGCCGCGTCTTGAGTGTCTATGACAGCAATAAGAATATTGATGTTGAAACACTGGAGTTGAAACTTGATGAAGCAATTCTGAAAGAAATTCCGACGCTTGAAAGCTTCTTGACCATGATCAAAGTGATCTCCGCGATTTCCCCATTGATGGGTCTTCTTGGTACGGTTACGGGTATGATCAATACCTTCCAGTCCATGACATTGTTTGGTACTGGCGATCCGAAGCTTATGGCGGGCGGTATTTCGCAGGCGCTCGTCACGACTGTTTTGGGGATTGTGGTGGCCTTGCCTACCTTGTTCCTGCATTCAATCGTTTCGGGATGGAGTAAGGATATTATCCATACTCTTGAAGAGCAGAGTGCCGGCATTATTGCCGTCCATGCGGAACAGGGTCAAGAAGGAGCCTGATCATGTATGAGCTGATAGATTTGCTTGAAACTGTTCGTGATTTCATGGAGAAGGGGGGGCCTGTCCTGAATGCGATCTTCATCATTATCTTTCTGCTCTGGGCTTTGGTGTTTGAACGGATAATTTACTTTAAAACCGGACACCGTAAACAAGTGAATGAGGTGATGGCTACCTGGGAAGCGCGTAAAGAGCGCACTTCCTGGTATGCCCACCAAATTCGCCAAGCCATGATCAGTCAGGTGACCATGGATCTAAGAAGCAATTTGCCATTGATTAAGACTTTGGTGGCGATTGCCCCTCTTATGGGGCTTCTTGGAACCGTATGGGGTATGATTGAGGTTTTTGATGTAATGGCCATTTTGGGCAGTAGTAACGTAAAGGCCATGGCGGCCGGCGTTTCTAAGGCCACTATTCCGACAATGGCGGGAATGGTTGGTGCACTTTCGGGTGTGTTCGCCTCTTCCTACCTCCAGGGTCAGATGGACAAAGAAGCCGAATTACTTGAAGACCATTTAACAAAAGATCATTGAGAGAATAAGATATGCGTAAACACGCCTCAAAAGCCAGTAATGATGATGCCGAAATTGACATGACGCCGATGCTTGACATCGTGTTCATCATGCTCATTTTCTTCATTGTTACCGCTTCCTTCCTTAAGGAATCGGGTATTGATATTAACCGTCCGGATGCCTCGACTGCGGTGAAAGCAGATAAGGCAAATATTATGATAGCCGTCAGTGACAAAAACGAAGTTTGGATGGAAAAACGTCGGGTTGACGTGCGCGCGGTACGGGCCAATGTGGAACGTCTGCGGGCTGAAAATCCAGAAGGTTCTGTTGTAATTCAGGCTGATGTTGAATCAAAGTCTGGTATTGTAATGGAAGTTGTAGATGCCGTTCGAAAGGCCGGCGTTAGTGATTATATAGTGGCGACGGCAAAAGAATGATATTACGATATATATTATCAACCATATTCGCGATCTTAGTTACCTTTTCTTTATTCTGGGGTATGCAATATCTTATTGCACTTGACAGTAACTCCAAGAAAGACAAAATTGAAGGTCAAAGGGTAGAGATCGGCGAAGTACGCGATGCTGAAACTGTCGAGCAACGGATCCGTAAACCAGACAAGCCCAAGGACGATGAAACGCCCCCGGACGCGCCAGATATGCAAATGGAAACCAATGTTGATACGGTGAGTACCGGTATTGAAATCGGTTCGGCACCGGTAACGGCCGAAGTGAGTGTTGGTGGAACGGGTGGTTTTGCGGCCAGTGACGGGGATTATCTTCCTATTGTGAAGGTGGCACCTATTTATCCACGCCGCGCGCAAGAACGGGGGCTTTCAGGATATGTTATTGTGTCATTCACCGTAACAAAGCTTGGGACTGTCGTTGATGCGAAGGTTATCGAAAGCTCCAACAGTGTCTTTGATCGTGCGGCTGTTAAGGCGGCGCTGAAGTTCAAATACAAGCCTAAGGTGGTTGATGGCCAACCAATTGATGTGGCCGGCGTGCTGCATAAAATTACATTCGAGATGGAAAAATAGAGGAGCTAGCGTATGACTAATTTTACCAAAATTACGAGGGCTCTCGTATCCGTGACAACTCTTTGCGGGGTGATGGCTGTGACAGCCTTATCGGGTGTGACGGCTATCTCGGATCAGGCCCTTGCGTCGACAACCGATAAGGAAGATCGCAAATTTGAAGACCGAAAAACACGCAGGACTCCGGCCCTGAGTGAGAAGATCTATAAGGTTCTGGGTAAGGCGCAGGAATGCGCCGATGCCAATGATTACCCTTGTGCCATGCAGGTTCTCGAAGATGGTCTGGGCTATAAAATAGATAAGCTCAACAGCTATGAGCGCGCCCAATATTATAATTTTAGGGGTTTTCTGTTTTATAGTCAGGAAAAATATGGCGAAGCCTTGAAAGCCTATGAGAATGTTTTAGCCCAGGAAAATCTTCCCGCTGCCATGGAAGATACCACGATCTATACGATGGCTCAGCTTTATTTTATTAAGGAAGATTACAAAAGTTCCATTAAAATGATGTTACGCTGGATGGAATATCAAGAAGCGCCAACAGCACAGCCCTTGGTGCTTTTGGGACAGGCGTATTATTCTCTGGGGTCACAGGATGGCATTTCCGAGTCCGTCGCGAAGGACTATTATAAAAAAGGCATCCCCTATATCCAGAAAGCTATTGATCTTTATAAGGCGTCGGATAAACAACCTAAAGAAAACTGGTATCTTTTGCTTCGGGTGATGTATTTTGAAATGAAGGAAAATCAGAAGGTTGTCGATATTCTGGAAATTCTGGTTAATACATGGCCCAAAAAGGAATATTGGATACAGCTTGCCGGCATGTATGGCGAGATGAGTTCTGATGCGAAGGGTGACAAAGAGAGAACGGCCCTAGAAAAGAAACAATTGGCGACATATGAAACGGCTTACCGCCAAGGGTTCCTTGTAAAGAACAGTGAACTTGTCAATATGTCACAGCTTTATATGTATAATGAAGCCCCCTACTGGGCATCTGTTGTTCTTGAAAAAGGCTTTAAGTCGGGCCAAATTGAAAAGAACATGAAAAACTATGAAAGTCTTGCACAGGCAATGATTAACGCGCAAGACATGCGTCAATCACTCGACCCCTTACGTACTGCTGCAGAGTTAGCAGAGGATGGCGAGCCTTATAAAAAACTGGCTCAGGTCTATATGCAACTTGACGATTATAAAAATGCCGCGAAATTTTTCGGTTTAGCCCTTAAAAAAGGCGATCTTAAACGGGAAGATTCCGTCGCCGTATATCAGGGGATGTGCTATTTCAATTTGGGACAGCTCGATAATGCGCGCAGGTCATTCGAATTGGCAGCTAAAGACAAAAGAAGTTTGAAACAGGCGCGTAAGTGGATTTCTTATCTTACCAAAGAAAAAGAACGCTTGAAGCAAATCAAAGAATTTCTGGGCTAAAGAGCATAGTTTAAAAATATTGATATAAAATTATTTAAAAACAGGGCGTTATGATTATCGTCCTGTTTTTTTATGGTATCTACTTGTGTGTCTTTTTATACTGCTCTATCTTAAGTTAGCCCTAGAATAAGGATATTATTCGAGCGCGATGTTAAAAGATGGATTTCGGTAATGAAAATATTGAGATAGCTAATGACGTTATTCGCACATATATTAATCTCGGCCACTTATGCGGTAATCTCTGCTTTTGTCGCCTTTGTTTTACCGAGCGCCCTTGATGGCCTTAGTGAGACAATGGCACTTGTTTTAGGCGGCGTTGTTTTTGTCATCGGGGTACAGCTTCATACGTTATATATATGGAATATCAGCAAAGAAGATACCATCAATCGCCTTCTTGCGCTGCATCAGGATTATCAGGTTACTATTGATATGCTTGAAGAAGCCAAGCAAGACCGAGAACAGCTGCGGGAAAAAATATATAAAGTCGACAATAGGCAAAATACGGAAATCATTTCGGAAATGCATGTCTTGCAGACTCTTCTCGGTCAGGTGATTGAGAAATCAGGCGTATCACTGGACAAAAGATCTGCTACTGTAAAGACATTGCCTCACGTTGGGGAGGCACCTCATGCCGGCCTTCAAGACAGCCTTGAAAATAAAGAGCGCAGCGATGGTGAAGTGCTTAATATCATGCATCATGCTTTGGAAAGTAATCGCGTAGATCTTTACCTTCAACCTATTGTCGCGCTGCCCTCACGCCGGGTTGTCTATTATGAATCATATAGCCGCGTAAGAGACGAAGAAGATATTGTGATTTTTCCGTCGCAATATCTAAAACTTGCCGAAGATAGCGGGCTTGTGGGAACCTTGGATAATCTTTTGTTATTCCGTTGTATACAGGTTATCCGCAAATTAGGGCCACGGCGCCCAGACTTACGTTTCTTCTGTAATATTTCTTCGGTTTCCTTAAATGATAAAGAATTTTTCCCGCAATTTATTGATTTCATGCTGGAAAATCATGAGCTATCCGATCGATTGGTCTTTGAATTTTCCCATAAGGACGTCATTCGCCAGTCCCCGGCGGTCGCCCGAAGTCTCGCCTCCCTTGGACGGCGGGGTTTTCGTTTTTCAATGGATCAGATCATTGACATGACGATGGATATTGCAGACTTGTCGTCCCGTTATTTCCGCTATGTGAAAATTGGGGCTGATCTTATCCTGGAGCAGGGGACAGATATACATCCCGATGATATTAAAGAGGCCTTTAGCCGATATGATGTGGATTTGATTGTCGAGAAGATAGAAACTGATCAGTCCATCATTGAAATATTGGATCTTGGTATTGATTATGGTCAGGGCTTTCTCTTTGGCGAGCCGAAATTAAGCAGCGATACAAGATTAGACCTATAAAGGACGCGATCTGACCTTATATTTAAGTTATTCTTTTATGAGAATAAGGCGTCAATATCTTCCTGCGTGGTATTCTCTGTTGCTTTTGGACTAAGCCCAGCCTTGGGGTCTTCATCATAAACAACGGGCTTAGGCGGGGCAGCATTCACCTTTTTCGCCGCTTGGGCAGCGGCCTTTTTCTGCTTGGCCTGTGCGATGAGATTTGGCTCGGTTTCTGGCGTTGGCGGCGAAACTTTTGTTAATTCTTCTGCGGGCGGCGTATCATCGGCCGCGTTGTTTATTTCTTCTGTCCCATGGTCTGTGACAGCCTCTGGCGCGTCTTTGGAGGAATTATCCTGGCCGTCGAACATAAAATCAATGTCGTCTGTACTGACATGTTCAGGCACTTCGGCGGTGTCTGATGACGCCGCTTCACTGAGGTCCTCTTCTGGAGTGGCCGCCTCAATGTCAATATTAGGACTGTCACCATCAGGACTGTCGTCAGCCTCCCCATTCAGCAAAGCATCAATTTCATCTTGGTCAATGCCTTCTCCCTCTAACGCAGGGCCGTTCAAAAGGGCCTTGTCAGGGTCTGTATCATCGGCGGCGTTATCTTTCCCCGCAACGGGGTTCTCCATCACGCCGAGGATATTGATCAACTTGGCCACGCGGTCTTCCACATGCTCTAATGTATTGACGACCTTGCTGATGCGTTGACCTGTAATATCCTGAAAGGAACAGGCCTCAAATATTTGCATGACAGCATCATTGACCGTTTCTGTATAGCTTTCCATATTTTCTGGATCTGCTTCCATGATACGCTCAGCGGATTCCATGATCGTATTGGTGGCGCTCTCTGTCTGCTGAACAATGGCCGCTAATTCCAGGCCTGCGCGCGGAATGCCCACCTCTTCATGATCATGACTATTTGGGGATAAAGATGAAATTTCAAGCCGCGCATCATCAATATAGTCTGCCAATGACTGACATTCTTCATATATGGTGAGATCCACGGACTTAAAATAGCTTTCAAGGGATCGCATGAGAACTTCGGTAAGGGCCGCCACATCGGGCAGAGAAACGGCATGATGATCTCCTGACCTCAACCTATCTACAAGGGGGCCGATATGTTCAGGCAAAAGACCGCGAGACATTAAAATTCTCCTAGTACGCTTGAGAGCTTTTGTTTCAGAGTCGCGGCATTAAAGGGTTTGACAATATAGTTGTTCACGCCGGCCTTCTTGGCGGCAATAACATTGTCCGTTTTGGATTCGGCCGTGACCATGATAAAAGGCGTTTTTTTGAGAATGTCATCAGACCGAACTTCTTTCAAAAGCTCGTAACCTGTCATGGGTTCCATATTCCAGTCGGAAATAACCATGCCATAACTCTTGGCGCGCATTTTATTTAACGCTTCTGAGCCATCACTGGCTTCATCAACATTATTGAATCCGAGTTGCTTTAAAAGATTACGGATAATCCGCAACATTGTTTTGTAATCATCCACGATAAGGATCGGCATTGCTTTATCTACGGCCATAATATTCCTGTTTTACTTAATTGGTGACAATTGTTTGAGCCAGCCGCCTATTAACTCTTTTACGACCGATTACCACAAATTAGCGCAAAATTTTAAAAAAAGAGTTAATGTGGCGCTAACTATATTATTTTTTTATTTGCTTTATTGCTTTAGGCGTATTAGGCAAACAAGATGTTACTTGGGAAAATAAAAAAGGCTAGTATATGTCGAACATTAAGGATGCCTGTATAGAAGATCTCGCGTTAGGACAGTCTTACACGACGCGTAATGTGGTGAGTGATGCGGATGTGGTTAAATTTTCTGAAGTTACAGGGGATGTAAACCCGCTTCATTTGGATGATGCCTATGGTAAAAAATCAATTTTTGGAGAGCGGATTGCCCATGGTATGATATCGGCGGGCTATGTCTCTGCTATTTTTGGTACTAAGTTTCCTGGCCCCGGCAGTATTTACTTATCCCAAACGTTACAATTCAAGGCCCCCGTAAGGATTGGCGCGGCCGTCGAAACGACCGTGACCATAACAGAGATGAACGTGAAAAGAAAACGTGTGACGCTTACTTGTGACTGTAAAGTTGATGAAAAGACCGTCTTGACCGGCGAGGCCCAACTTATGGTGCCGAGTAGTATGAAATAAGGCGCATTAAAGGGTGGCTATGAAAATTTTCAGACATTATGAAAATCTTCCCGATGATGTAAAGGGAAGTGTGATTGTTCTTGGAAACTTTGATGGCTTTCACAAGGGGCATCAAATGGTAATCGGTCTTGCGGGGAAGCTGGCCCGAAAAATGTCCGTTCCCTTATCTGTCTTAGTGCTTGAACCCCACCCGCGAAGTTTTTTCAATGCGGGCCAAGAAGATTTTCGTTTGACGTCTTTTCGGACAAAAACGCATTTGCTGGAAGAATTTGGTGTGGATAGCCTCTTTGTTTTGCCCTTTGATCAAAAACTATCCCAATGCCTGGCGCAAGATTTTGTCACGGAAATCCTCTTGAATAACTTAAATATTCTACATGTTTTCGTCGGATATGATTATCGGTTTGGGGCGCGGCGCGGCGGTAGCGCGGCCATGTTGCAGCAGATGGGGGGGATGGAGCAATTTGGCGTTACGGTCGTCGAGAAAATTATGGAGGGAGACCATATCTATTCTTCCAGCAATATAAGGGACGGGATAAGGGCCGGCGCCGTGAGGCGTAGCGCTGACCGCCTAGGCCATTGGTGGCATGTGGAAGGCCATGTTTTGCACGGTGATCAGCGCGGTAGAATCCTTGATTTTCCCACGGCTAATCTATCTGTGGCAGGTTATATCAAACCAAAATTCGGCGTTTATGCGGTGCGGGTCATCATAGAATCCGGGCCGGCAAAAGGCGTTTGGGACGGCGTTGCCAACATCGGAAAGCGGCCAACCTTTGATAAAGACGATCTGATATTAGAAGCCCATCTATTTGATTTCGATTTTGATATATATGAACAGCTGATCAAGGTTGAATTTGTTGATTTTATTCGGGAAGAGCGGAAATTCGAAGGTCTGGATGCCTTGAAAAGCCAGATCGAAAAAGACGGCCAAGCGGCAAAAATAATTTTATGTGATCCTAAAAACAGTCAGGCCGCCATTTCCCGCCCTAGCCGGGATGATTATATTTAGGGTCATCCCGACAAAATGCTCGACAATGCGGCCTTGTAATTGCTACAAAGTATCAGTTTTTTATCCCTTAATTTATAAGATTTGACATGACCATAGATTATAAACCAACAATATTTTTGCCCCAGACGGGTTTCCCCATGAAGGGCAGTCTGCCCAAGCAAGAGCCTATATGGCTTAAAAAATGGGAAAAAATGGATATTTACCGCAGGCTCCGCGCGAAAGGCCAGGATAATCCGGATAAATTCATTCTTCATGATGGCCCGCCCTATGCCAATGGGAATATTCATATTGGCCATGCCATGAATAAAACCTTAAAGGATATTATCGTTCGTTCCCAGCAAATGTCAGGTAAAGATTCGCCCTACGTCCCGGGGTGGGATTGTCATGGCCTGCCGATCGAATGGATGATCGAAAAGCAATATCAGAAAAAGAAAATCAAAAAAGACGATGTTGATCCCATTGAATTTCGTACGGAATGCAGGGCCTTTGCCGCCAAGTGGGTTGATGTCCAGCGGGAAGAATTTAAACGCTTAGGTATTTCGGGTGATTGGGATAAACCCTATCTGACCATGGATTTTGGCAGTGAGGCACAAATTGTGCGGGAACTGCAAAAATTCTTGATGAATGGTGATCTGTATCGTGGCTCCAAACCTATCATGTGGTCGGTCATTGAAAAGACGGCTCTGGCCGAAGCCGAAATTGAATATCAGGATCATACGTCACATATGATTGACGTCGGCTTTACGGTTGTGACATCGGCGATGGAGGCCTTGGTTGGCTCAAAAATCGTTATCTGGACCACCACGCCCTGGACGATCCCGGGTAATCGGGCTATCGCTTACGGTAAAGACATTGATTATCAGTTGTTTGAAGTGACCGCCGTGGCCGACGGCAGCCGCGTTGCTGTGGGAACTAAAGTATCAACCTGCGCCCTCTTAAAAGAGGCTTTCCTGACCCGGGCGGCTATTACAGAAATAAAAGAGATCACAAGTTTTAAAGGCTCGGACTTGGTCGGAACCATGTGTCATCACCCTTGGTATGACACGGGATATGATTTTGATGTTCCGGTCATCGAGGGCTACCACGTGACGACGGAGGCCGGAACAGGCTATGTGCATATCGCGCCAAGCCATGGTCAGGAAGATTTCGAAGTGGGTAAGGCTGCGGGGCTTCCTGTGCCCTTTACCGTGGATGATGCCGGCATCTATTATGACAGCGTCCCCATGTTCGCGGGCGCGCATGTCTATAAAGTCCATGACCATGTTTGTGAAGAATTAGAAAATGTTGACGCGCTTTTTGCGCGGGATACCCTTGTTCACAGCTATCCACATAGCTGGCGGTCGAAAGCGCCCTTGATTTACCGTAATACGCCCCAGTGGTTTATCTCTATGGATGAAAATGGCCTTCGGGATACGGCTGTTTCAGAAATCGATAAGGTGCGCTGGGTACCTGAAAATGCCAAAAACCGTATGTTGGCTATGGTGTCGGACAGGCCAGATTGGCTGTTGTCTCGCCAGCGGGCATGGGGCGTGCCGATTACGGTGTTTGTTCATAAAGAAACGGGGGCGCTTCTGAAGGACGCAGCGGTAAATGACCGTATTGCGGCGGCTGTGGAGCAGGGCGGCGCGGATGCGTGGTATTCTTCTGATGCCCAAGATTTTTTGGGAACAGATTATGACGCGGCGGATTATGACCAAATTCAGGATATCTTGGATGTCTGGTTTGATAGCGGTTCCACCCATGCTTTTGTGCTCGAGTCCCGGGAAGAGTTACGCTCTCCTGCTGACCTCTATCTGGAAGGCACGGATCAACATCGCGGCTGGTTTCAGTCTTCTTTGCTGGAATCTTGTGGCACGCGCGGCCGGGCGCCCTATAAAAATGTGTTGACCCACGGCTTTACGCTGGACGATAAGGGCAAAAAAATGTCCAAGTCGCTGGGGAATAGCATCTCACCACAAAAAATTGTCGATCAATATGGCGCAGATATTTTACGCCTATGGGTGACCTCAACAGATTATATGAATGACCATAGAATTGGTAATAATATCATTCAGGGGCAGATAGAGGCTTACCGTAAAATCCGCAATACCATGCGCTTTTTGCTGGGAAATCTCACGGGTTTTACAGAGCAAGAAAAACTCCCCTTGTCAGAAATGCCCGAATTGGATCGCCTTATTTTGCATCGTTTATCCGAATTGGATGAGGTGAACAGAAAGGCGATTGCTGATTTCAATTTTAATAAAATTTATACGGCGCTTTATAGCTTCTGCACAGTTGATCTGAGTGCTTTTTATTTTGATATTCGCAAAGATTGTCTCTATTGCGACGGGGCCTCTAGCCTCCGCCGGCGTGCGGCCCGCACGGTTTTGGATCAAATTTTCTATGTCCTGACCAAGATGATGGCCCCCATATTGGTTTTTACATCTGAAGAAATCTGGCAGTCGCGATTTTCGGATGAAAATGACAGTATTCATTTACATGCTTTCCATGACATTCCCCTTGGGTGGCGCGATGATGCCCTGGCGGCGAAATGGGAAAAAATCAGAAGCCTTCGTAAAGTGATCACAGGGGCCTTGGAAGTGGAGCGCCGCGAGAAGCGTATTGGCTCGTCCCTGCAAAGCACAGTGACCGTATATGTGGCCGATGCCTCCTATGCTGAGGCGGCGGCTCATATTGATTTGGCGGAATTGTCCATTACTTCGGCGGCAAATATTATGGTGGGGGACGCGCCGCATGGGGCCTTCCGCCATGAAGATGTGGCGGATATTGCCGTTGTAAGCACATTGGCCTCGGGCGAGAAATGCGAACGCTGTTGGCAAATATTGGATAGCGTTGGCTCTGTCCCGGAACATGGTGACATCTGTTCTCGCTGCGCTGAGGCAGTACAGAGCGCGGGATCATGATGATACGTCAGAATTTTCATCTCGGACTTCTCATTGCTTTTTCTGCGCTGGCCCTTGATCGGTTGAGCAAATGGTGGATTATGGATATTTTAGAGTTGCCTAAAATCCAAATGGTCAAAATTCTGCCCATATTTAACTTACAATGGGCAGAAAACAGAGGGGTGAGTTTTGGCATGCTTACCGCAGATGGTGATCTTGGCCGGTGGATATTGGTTGGCGTTACTCTATTGATTGTAATTGGGCTTGGCATTTGGCTCAAATTTGTGCAAAATAGAGGGCTTGCCATCGCCATTGGCCTTGTGATTGGGGGCGCACTTGGAAATATATATGATCGGGCGATCTTTGGGTATGTTGCGGATTTTTTGCAATTTTATGTGGGGAATTGGTCTTTTGCTATTTTTAATGTGGCCGACAGCTGTATCACGATCGGGGCGATTTTATTGATATGGGATAGTTTTTTTGGGCCGAAGCCGGAAGAAGATAAGTCTTAAGACAAAATATATAGTAAAAAATATAACGAGAAAAAGGACGAATGCGTGCAAAATAAAGTAATAGTGATGGGTATAATTTTGGGTGTTGTGGGGAGCCTTTCCGCATGTTCCAGTGATAACGGCCCCGATGAATTTAGCATATTGAAGAATCCGCCCCTTGTTCTGCCGCCTGATTATCACTTGCGACCACCCGGGGGCGATAGCGACATTTCTGGGGCTTATACGCCGCAGGAAATTGCAAAAAAAGCCCTTTTTGGCGATCATAAGAACTAATCATTTGAGTAAATAGCAGGGCCAGACTTAACGCCTGATGCCTCAATTTTGGTTTGGCGATTGGCCCTGTTTTTATATGACCCAAATTGTTATGGTCAATGATTATAGCCAAGATTATAGAATATATTTTATATAGGCTCTGCTGCCGCCCAGAAAGGTGAAGAAAGCCCCCACGATATATACGGCAAGCGTATGGTCGGCGGCTAAATTCATAATTCCTGTTGAGATCAATCCCATACCAAGGCCAAATAATAATCCGTCAAAAAGTTGCATAAGCTATCCCTCTTTTGCTCGTTATTTCATATTATTTCATCATTATTAGGGGCTAATTTGTTCACAGTGTGAAATAAATAAGGTATTCTTGTGACATTGTCGTCCAAGTTTGGAGTCTATCCTTGAAAATACGTCGTCTTTCGGAAAATACCATTAACCAGATCGCTGCAGGTGAGGTCATCGAACGCCCTGCCAGCGCGGTGAAGGAGCTTGTGGAAAATGCCATCGATGCGGGCGCTCATAATATCACTGTGGTGATGACATCTGGTGGACGGGAATTGATATCGGTCAGTGATGACGGCCACGGCATGTCTGGCCCTGAAATGGCCTTGGCGGTGGAACGCCATGCCACATCAAAATTGCGGGAAGATGATCTTACCGATATAAAAACAATGGGATTTCGCGGCGAAGCCCTCCCCTCCATCGCCTCGGTAAGCCGCTTTTCCATGACGAGCCGCGCGAAGAATAGTACAGAGGCTTGGAAGATCGTGATCGACGGCGGAAAAAAACACGACCTACAACCTGCCGCGCTTAATCAAGGCACTAAACTGGAAATTCGAGATCTCTTTTACGCCACGCCTGCGCGGTTGAAGTTTTTAAAAACCGAACGCACGGAATTTAATTATGCCATGGATGTGATTAAACGACTGGCAATGGCGCATCCGCAGATAAGTTTTTCTTTGATGAATGGGGATAAATGCGCCTTTCGTGTATCGGCGGCCCAAGGCGACCTTCTCAATAGCAGGCTGAACAGGCTCAGCGCCATATTGGGGCGTGATTTTGGTCATAACGCCTTAGAGATTAACGTCACGCGGGAGACTATTGGTCTGACGGGTTTTGCGGGACTGCCGACCTTTAATCGGGGCAATGCACAGCATCAATTCTTGTTTGTCAATGGCCGCCCTGTAAAGGATAAGCTTCTGAATGGGGCGGTGCGCGGGGCTTATATGGACTTTCTGGCGCGGGACAGACATCCCGTTCTGGCGCTGTTTTTGGATGTGCCGAGCCATATGGTTGACGTTAATGTGCATCCCGCAAAAGCCGAGGTCAGATTTCAGGACAGCGGTCATGTGCGCGGCTTAATCGTTGGGTCACTGAAACGCGCCTTGATGGAGGCGGGACATCGGGCGGCAACCACAACGGCCGATTCTGCCTTGGGGTCTTTTCGGCGTGAGGATTCCCTGCCGCACTATAGGGGCGGGGCCAATACATCATTCATCAGGCCGCCAACGACAGCTTATGCTGCGGGTCTCAGTGATAACAGGGCAGGGGCTGAGTTTCAAAGACCGCTTGCGGATGATTTCGCGCCCCCTATGGGACGGGTTGAGGATCACGGACAATCTCCCTCGGAAGAGATGCTGGCGTTCCCGCTTGGCGCGGCGCGGGGGCAGCTCCATGAAACTTATATTGTGTCACAAACAAAAGACGGCATTATTATCACCGATCAGCATGCGGCCCATGAGAGGCTGGTCTATGAAAAGATGAAAGCCCACCTGCTAGAGAATGATGTGCCGCGTCAGGTTCTGCTGATTCCCGAAGTGATTGAGTTAGAACAAGATGCCGTTGACCGCTTGGTCGCACGGGCCGATGACTTATATGATATGGGGTTATCCCTTGAAGGATTCGGCGAAGGGGCCGTGGTTGTCCGCGAAGTCCCAGCCTTACTGGGGGATACGGATATCAAGGGCTTGGTTCGGGATATCGCCGATGAATTGGCGGAGATGGATCAGGTCTTATCTTTAAAAGAGCGGCTGGAAGAGGTCTGTTCGACAATGGCTTGTCACGGCAGTGTCCGCGCAGGACGCCGCCTTAACGTCACTGAAATGAATGGACTGCTGCGCGAAATGGAGCAGACGCCCCATTCTGGTCAATGTAATCATGGCCGCCCAACCTATGTGGAATTGAAATTGTCCGATATTGAAAAATTATTTGGGCGGCGCTGACCATTTAGCCCGCGTTCGCCCTTTTTGAGGGATATTCTCGTAATTCGGCAATGGCAATGCTTAAATGAAGACTGACAAGGGCAAGTTTGGCAGATTCCGCCTCCTGACAGAGATAATTGAGGGCATTGATAATGCCTGAATATTCGTAATCCATATCAGCGACATACTGCTTTGTCGTAAAATCAGATTTTTTTAAACTCAACAATACCTCCTCTACGTGCAACACCACAAGTACATATACTTAATAGAGGCATAACAAAAAAAATATAAAAAGAAAAGTATTATTTAATAATTCCCGTTTAAGAAGATATTTCAAGAAAAGAAAATCGGGCTTCCCCGTATGTTTTTTCTTTTGTAATTTTAATAAAATCAGGAAATTCTATAGGGTTATCGGGGGAATATTCGGCTATAATCAAACAATTATTGGAAAGGTAATGTTTTTTCCTTAAAGAAGTTATGGTCTGATTAATAACGTCAAGGTTGTATGGTGGGTCGAGAAATATAAAATCATATGCCCTGCGTGATAGAGGCAAATCTAGGGCAGAAGCGCACGTGATCGCGGTTTTTTCTGCCGCGCCGAGTAAAGTGGCATTTTTCTTCACCAACTGAATGGCACGCGGGTCTTGATCAAAAAATGTCGCATGGGCGGCCCCCCGTGAGAGGGCTTCCAATCCCAGGGCGCCGGTTCCGGCGAAAACATCAAGCACATTGGCCCCCTGTAGGGGAATTTTTTGATGGCTCAGGATATTAAATATGGTCTCCCGCATGCGGTCGGACGTTGGCCTAATATCTTTATTGGTTGGAGGGGTTAATTTTCGCCCTCTATATTCACCGCCGATAATTCTCATCTTTTATCAGGGGTTTTTTTGACTTTGAACGGACTTTTGGCCTTGTCTTTGGCCCGCTTGGGATCTGATTTTTTCTTATTGATCCGGCGTGCATTCGGCTTGGGTTTGGTTTTTGCCCAGCCAGCACGGTCTTTGGCGGAAACGACCTTTTCTTTTTCAGGGATGGCCGCCGTTCCGGAAACGTCTTTGTCCTTGAAATAGTCTGCGCAATGGAGAAGCAAGTCCTTGAGGGGAATTTCCTGAACGATGCCCCTTGCCATATCGCCAAGTTCAAAAGGGCCGTAAGATAAACGTATCAAGCGGGTCACTTGCAAGCCGACATAGTCAAGTAATTTTCGTACTTCCCGGTTTTTACCCTCGATCAGGCCTATGGTAAGCCAGATGTTGGATTTTTCGCGGTTTTCATTGATGTTCATTCTTACGCCGCGATATGTCACCCCGTCGATGGTCACGCCGCGCCTGATTTCGGCAATTTTCTCCCGATCGAAATAGCCATGACAGCGGACTTTATAGGTGCGAACCCACCCTGTAGAGGGCAGCTCCAGATAGCGGGCCAATTCCCCATCATTGGTCATCAGAAGCAGGCCTTCCGTATTCAGGTCAAGACGGCCGACAGAAAGCACGCGCGGCATATTAGACGGCATGGCATCAAATACAGTAGGCCGCCCTTCAGGATCATAATAGGTCGTCATCCGGCCCGCTGGCTTATGATATTTCCATATTTTCGTGGGTTCGGGCGGTTTGACAACCATGCCGCCCACCGTGATGCCCTCAACCGATGAAATCAGAGTGGCAGGGGTGGTGATGGCTATGCCGTTTTGCAGCACCATTCCCGCGTCGATCATTCGTTCGACAGCCCGGCGCGACCCAACGCCCGCGCGGGCAAGCATCTTGGCGATGCGTTCGCCCTTTTGGGGGGCGTTGGTCTGTGCGGTGCCGTTATTCATGGGCTTTTGTGGATCATCGGTCATAGCTACAATTCATATTGAAAATAAAGTAATATGATGCCATACAAGAAATGATGACACTTTCCAATAAATATATGGATATGGCGCTCAAAGAAGCAAAATCCGCTGCGGCTAGAGGGGAAGTTCCTGTGGGGGCTGTCATCGTGCATGGCCCGTCTCATGAGGTGATCGCGCAGGCATCTAACCGCGTTATAGAGGCGCAGGATCCTTCGGCTCACGCCGAGATTTTAGCCATTCGGGCGGCTTGCCGCGCGCAGTCTAGCGAACGGCTTACCGGTTGTGATCTCTATGTTACGCTAGAGCCTTGCCCCATGTGCGCTCAATTAATTTCGTTTGCCCGACTGCGGCGGCTTTATTTTGGAGCCTATGATGCAAAAGGCGGCGGGGTGGAAAATGGCCCGCGTGTCTTGCAGGCGAAAAGCTGCCACCACAGACCAGAAATATACGGTGGGATCGGGGAAAGGGCGTCTTCAGAAATGTTAAAAGATTTTTTTCGAACCAGACGGCAATAAACTTTATTGGCGAATCAGTATTTTTTGAGTAAGCTATTATTATGAATGATATCATCATACAAGGACAGGCGTGGCTGGCCTCGCTCATTATTTGGTTTGAAGAGACCTTATTTTCGTATCAAACGCTGGCTCAGATTGGGGTTATACTCGTCCTATGGGGAGTTAGCCTGGGGCTGACACGGTTGATCAGCCTGCTCTTTCCCCATGGTTTGGACCGATTTGAGCTGTATCGACGCTTAAAACCTCAGCTCACGCCCCTCTATGACCTTAGTCTATGGGTCTTTATGATCATTATGGTCAAGGCTATTGCGGATCAACAAGAGGTCGCGAGCTATGCGCTTAATATTGCGGTAAGCTTGATTCTTGCCTGGATTGTCATCCGGCTTATGACAGGTTTGATTGAAAGCCGTGAAATGGCCCGCGTGATACGTGCCTTTGCGTGGGGTTTGGCCGCGCTTAATATTGTGGGCTGGTTGTCGCCGCTCATTGATATTCTGGATCAGGTTAAATTCTCGTTGGGCCAAGGGCAAATTAGTATATTAGGGCTGCTCACAGGGATACTGACCCTTGTGCTTTTGGTATGGTCGGCGTTATTTGTGACAAATTTTTTAGAGGGTTGGCTGCGTAAGGTGCCGGCCATTAACCCTTCTGCCCGGGTTCTCTTGTCTAAAATTGCGCGTATCGTCCTGATTTCAGCCGCGTTTCTTTTTGCGGTATCAAGTGTGGGTATTGATCTGACGGTTTTTGCCGTTTTTGGCGGCGCCATCGGCGTGGGCTTGGGCTTCGGTTTGCAAAAGGTTGTCTCCAACTTTATCAGTGGGGTGATTCTTCTTATGGATCGCTCTATAAAGCCGGGAGATGTGGTCGAAATTTCGGGCACCTATGGCAGAATTAATAAATTAGCGGGGCGCTATACCTCGGTCATTTCCCGTGATGGGCGGGAACATCTTATCCCGAACGAGGATATGGTGACGCAGACGGTCATTAACTGGACTTTCTCTCATCTTATGATCCGGCGGCATCTTCCGGTCGGTATTTCATATAAAAGCGATGTTGATTTGGCCATGAAATTGATGATTGAAGCCGCCGAAGAAGTCCCTAGAATTTTAGGGGAGCCTAAGCCCGTTGTGCTGATCAAGGGCTTTGGGGATAGCTCTATTGATTTGGAACTGCGGGTCTGGATACGGGATTCTAAAAACGGGGTATCGAATGTGGCCAGCGAGGTTTATTATAAAGTTTGGCAAAAATTCAATGCCAATGGGGTTGAATTTCCCTATCCGCAACGGGATGTTCATATCGTTGACAGCCGTAAGTCTGATGTCTTTCCTGAGTGATGGACATATCCCAATGTTGTTAGAATAGATATTAACATTGTCATAAAATGCGAAAAGTATCCGTATTATTTTTCCTCTTCTCTTCTCTCCTCTTCTCTGGCCACCGCCCGCCAGCCAATGTCACGGCGGCAGAAACCGCCGGGCCAATGGATTTTGTCTAAGGCGGCATAGGCTTTTTCTTGGGCTTGGGTGACGCTATCGCCCAGAGCCGTGACATTTAAGACCCGTCCCCCTACGGCGAGAATTTTGCCATTTTCTTTTTTGGTGCCTGCATGAAAAATTGTGATGTCGTCCCCTTGCCCGGCCTGTTCAAGATGGCTAATTACGGTATTTTTATCATAGCTCTCGGGATAGCCATTTGCGGCCATAACGAGGCTTAAGGCTGGCCTGTCATACCATTGCATATCTATCTGATGTACATTACCCTTGGCACAGGCCAACAGGGCAGGCACGATATCCGATTTCATACGCATCATGAGAACCTGACATTCAGGGTCGCCAAACCGCACATTATATTCAATAAGTTCGGGGCCTTTCTTCGTGATCATGAGGCCGGCGAAAAAGACGCCCTTAAAGGGATGGCCCTCGGCAATCATGCCGCGCACGGTGGGCAGGATGACCTCATTTATGACACGCGCTGTCATGTCTTGGGTCATGACAGCGGCGGGGCTATAGGCGCCCATACCGCCCGTATTGGGGCCGGTGTCCCCTTCGCCGACCTGTTTATGGTCTTGGGCAGAGGCAAGGGGCAGGATATTTTTCCCATCACAGAGGGCAAAGAAGCTGACTTCTTCGCCGACCAAAAATTCTTCGATGACCAATTCTGCGCCGGCCTGACCAAATTTTCCTGCCCCAAAGGGGCTGGGAAGAATGTCATCGATCGCCGCCTCGGCTTGATCAAGGGTTTCGGCGATAATGACGCCTTTTCCCGCCGCAAGGCCATCAGCCTTTATGACGATGGGCACGCCTTTTTCATGGACAAATTTCTTGGCTTCTGCGGCATCGTTAAAACGCCCATAGGCGGCGGTCGGGATATTATATTTGGCGCAAATATCCTTGGTGAAGCCTTTGGAGCCTTCCAGTTGGGCCCCATAGGCGCGGGGGCCAAAGGCGGGGATATTTGCCGCGTCCAGGCTGTCAACGAGGCCATCCACAAGCGGGACTTCGGGGCCAACCACCACAAGGCCAATATTATTTTCGCGGCAGAAAGTGACCACGGCATCATGGTCAGAAACCGCCAGGGCGACACAAATCCCCAAATCCCCAATACCGCCATTTCCGGGCGCCACATAGATGGTCTCAGCCATGGGGCTTTGTGATATTTTCCAAACCAGCGCATGTTCCCGTCCGCCCGATCCGATCACCAGAATATTCATCGTTATTTATCCTTTAAATATGGTTGCCTTCCTTGTAGCATAGGGGAAAATGGAAACAAGTTGAAAAACCCGAATTATATGACTGATTATCCTTATAACGACGCAGAAAAACCCACCAACGCGCCAGAATATAGCGTCACCGAACTGAGTATGGCGCTGAAACGGACGGTGGAGGATAAATTCGGTTATGTGCGTCTGCGCGGGGAAATTTCTGGCTTTAAGCAAGCGGCATCGGGGCATGTCTATCTGGCCCTGAAAGATGAAAAATCCGTTCTTGATGCGATTATGTGGAAAGGGGTGGCGAGCCGGCTTGCCTTTCGGCCCGAAGATGGATTAGAGGTGATCTGCACCGGCAAACTGACCACCTACCCCGGTCGATCCAAATATCAGATCGTCATCGAACGGATGGAACCTGCGGGGGCGGGGGCCTTGATGGCTCTTTTGGAAGACCGCAAGAAAAAATTGGCTGCCGAGGGGCTGTTTGAGGCCGCCCGCAAAAAGCCCATTCCTTATTTGCCCAAAGTCATCGGAGTCGTGACGTCACCAACGGGGGCCGTGATTAGGGATATTTTACATCGCTTGTCAGATCGTTTCCCCCGCCATGTTCTTGTGTGGCCGGTGATTGTGCAGGGCGAGGGGGCGGCCAAACAAATTGCCGAGGCCATCGAAGGCTTTAATAACCTCCCTCTTGGCGGTGATATTCCTCGACCTGATGTGCTTATCATCGCGCGCGGCGGCGGCAGTCTGGAAGATCTATGGGCCTTTAACGAGGAAGTGGTGGTGCGCGCCGCTGCGGCAAGTGTTATTCCGCTCATATCGGCGGTGGGCCATGAAACAGACACCACCTTGATTGATTATGCCTCAGACCTGCGGGCGCCGACGCCAACGGCGGCGGCGGAACAGGCGGTTCCGGTTCGGGATGACCTGATTTATACGGTTCAAGATTTTGAGCTACGGCTCGGCAGATCTATGGGCCGCCTAGTGCAAGACAAAGCCCAAAGGCTGGAAGGTTTGGGACGGGGTCTGCCGAAACCGTCTGACATATTGGCCCTTAACCAACAAAGGTTTGATGATGTGACGGCGCGATTGCCACGGGCGCTTGAAATGCTGGCAGAACGACAGAAGATGATGCTGGACGGGGCCTGCCGCCTGTTGCGCCCCGATTTTATTCTGCGTGATATTGGCCAGGCTCAGGATAAAAATATAGAGGTTGCCGGTCGTATGAATAGGGCGGAGCATCAGAATATCCAACGGTTGAAAGATCATGTTGACTCCACGGGCCGCCTGTTTGATAGCCTGAATTACCGGCGGGTATTAGAGCGCGGTTTTGCCGTGATCAGAAATTCCGAGGGCCAGGCCGTAACGCGAACATCGGGCGTATCATCTGGTGACGGACTTGATATTGAATTCAGCGACGGTCATGTGGCAGCGGTGGCCAGTGGTCATCAAAGAAACCTCAAGAAGAAAACGTCAAAGGCCAAAAAAAGCGATGATCGTCAAGGATCATTCTTATGAAGCTGTGGATCAGTTGTTTTTTTCTTCTTTATAGTGTGAGCTTCACGCAAGCCAAAAATATGTTGGGCCTGCCTGACGTGTTGACCCAAGGGGGGTTTTATGTGGGCAAGGTTGCGCCCAATAGCCAGCTATGGCTCGGAGAAAAAAACATCGAAATTTCCCCAGAAGGTTATTTCGCCGTTGGTATGAATTGGAAGCAGAGTGCGGTGGTGACGTTTCGTTTGGTGGCGGCCAAGGGCGCCGAATATCACCAAAAATTTGTCGTTAAGAAACAAAAATATGATGTGACGCGCATAAATGGCCTGCCGTCCAAAATGGTGACGCCACCAAAAGACGTATTGGCCCGTATTGCCGCAGATTCCGCCCGGGTTAAAAAGGCGCGCGCGACCGACAGCAATCGCTTGGATTTTCGAGGACGCTTTATCTGGCCTGTACGCGGCCGGGTGAGCGGAAATTTCGGAAATCAGCGCATTTTAAACGGTATCGCGAAAAGTCCTCACGGCGGTATGGATATCGCAGCCCCAAAAGGCACAACCATCATCGCCCCTCTTGGCGGCGTGGTCACCATGGTGTCTGACCTTTATTATACAGGAAATACCGTGATTATCGACCATGGCCTCGGGGTCAGTACAGTTTTTGCTCATATGGATAATGTCGCGGTGACGGTGGGACAGGTTATTCCGCAGGGCGCGAAAATCGGGTCTGTCGGCGCCACGGGCCGCGCGACGGGGCCGCATCTCCATTGGGGCCTGAATTGGTACAATGAACGCCTCAATCCAGCCTTGGTGATGGGACATTGAAAAAGGACGAGCGGCGTGATTTCGCTGCATAAAATTAAGTCCCTTTCCTCTTTACTGCTTATTTTTGGGGCAGTTTTCCCGCTGCCTTAGTCTTGCCGAACTGTCAATTTATAGTGTTTTTTCTTATTTTTGAGGCTAATACGTTGTTATTCAGTGAAATATTAGGCTTAAATAATATGTTAAGTAAATATTGGCATGCTATTTGAATAGTCCCAATGTAAGCAATTTTATTTGCTTGGTAAAAATAAACAAACGGAGAGAAACGTGACCCTATTAAAAACAACCCTTATGGCTTCTGTCGTCTTTGCTTCAGCCGCCTTAACATCCGCCATGGCCCAAGCAGAAGATTCCGCTTTTCTGGGCGGCACCGTTAGCGCGAATGTCGCAATGAAGAGCGAATATCGCTTTCGTGGCGTGTCTTTGACAGATAGAAATTTTGCCCTCCAAGGCGGCTTTGATTATAGCCATGATAGTGGTTTTTATGTGGGTACATGGGCCTCAAATCTTGCTGCATCTGATACTTACGGCGAAATTGAGCTTGATGTATACGGCGGTTATGGCGGAGAAATCAATGGTATTAGCTATGATGTTGGGGCGCTTCTCTATGCCTATCCAACAGGTCGTCATATTGCCAAAACGGATTATTTAGAACTTTACGGGTCTCTTGGTGTCGACCTTGGTGTGGCGTCCGCAAAAATTGGCGCGGCATATGCCCTGTCAAGTCAGGCAACGGGTCATCAGGATAACCTCTATCTTTACACAGACGTTGAAGGGGTCGTTCCCAATACGCCTGCGACGATCGCGGTTCATCTCGGTTACGAAAACGGGGCGTTTGGGAATAAGAAGTTGGATTGGTCACTTGGCGCGTCTGTAAATTATTCTGACTTAGATTTTGGCGTAACATATGTTGACACAGACCAAATAGGCAGAAATTTCAAGGGTGCCGTTATCTTCTCCGTGGGCGCGAGTTTCTAAGCGTACAACATAAATTTTAAGCCTGCTGGTAGAATGACCAGCAGGCTTTTTTTATGCGCCGGCAATCATCATGCCGTCAATGCGAACCGTCGGGGCATCGGTGCCATATTTCATATCCAGATCATCGGCGGCAGTCATATTCAAGAACATATCTTTTAAGTTGCCTGCGATGGTGATCTCGTTCACGGGATAGGTGATTTTTCCATCCTCAATCCAAAAGCCCCCGGCCCCCCGGCTATAATCGCCTGTGATACCATTGACCCCCATACCGATCAGATCGGTGACATAAAAGCCAGATTTTATATCTGCCATCAGGCTATTCGGCGAAAGATCACCTTGGGCCATATAAAGATTGGTTGAGGCTGGGGACGGCGGCGATGAGGTGCCTCGGCTGGCCCGTCCGTTGGAAATAAGGCCTAATTGACGTGCGCTGGCACTATCCATGATCCAGCATTTTAAAATACCATCTTCTATGATGTCCAATCTGCCATTGCGGCAGCCTTCCCCGTCAAAGGGCTTGGAGGATGGCCCGCGAGACATATGAGGGTCATCTATGATGTGAATGCCCTTGCTAAAAATCTGCTGGCCCATCTGATCTTTTAAAAAACTGGTGCCGCGCGCAATGCTCTGACCATTGATCGCACCCGCCATATGACCGAGCAACGTACGCGATACGCGCGGATCAAATATAACCGGAACCTTGCAGGTTTTGGCTTTGCGTGGCCCCAGCCGCCGTAAGGCCTTCTCTGCGGCTTCTTGTCCAAGCGATTCGGGGTCTTGCAGGTCTGAAAAATACCGTTTAGAGGCGTAGGCATAATCGCGTTCCATGGCGGCATCCTGGCCCGCGATGACAGAAACGCTTAAAGAAAAATGACTTGATCGATAACTGCCGCGAAAGCCATTTGAATTGGCAGTAGCAATAAGTCCGTTGCTGCTGCCGGCGCTGGCCCCTTCAGAATTGGTAATGCCCGGCGTCTGACGCGCCACATCCTCAATGGTTTTGGCCAGTTCTTGAAGCTCAGCGGGTGATTTTTCCGTATCATCATAAAGGTCAAGTTCGGGTATGTCACCGGCCGATAACGCCAGCAATTCAGGGTCGGCCAAGCCCGCATAAGGATCTTCCGGGGCATTTTTCGCCATATCAATGGCCCGCGCCACTAATTGGTCAAAGATGTCGTTGCGAATATCGCTTGAGGATACTATGGCTTGTTTTTTGCCCATAAAGACCCGCAGTCCCAGATCAGCGCTTTCCGAACGTTCCACGTCTTCGAGCTTACCAAGACGCCATGAGACAGACTCCGACTGGCCAGAATAGATTACCGCATCGCAGGAGTCCGCCCCAGCTTTCTTGGCGGCTGTTATGAGGCAATCCAGCTTCTCCAGATATTGTCCTTGCAGATCTTTTTTATCAGTCATTTTTATTTTTCCAGATTGATTGAGGCGGCATTGGGCCAGATGACGGGATTTTCAAGTCTTGCCATTTGTTGGTCACGCGGTCAATGATGTCTTGATCCATGGCGATTTTACGGCCCCATTCCCGGTCACTCTCGCCGGGAAATTTATTGGTAGCATCAAGGCCTATTTTACCGCCAAGGCCGGATATGGGCGAGGCAAAATCCAGATAATCAATGGGCGTATTTTCAACCAATGTGGTGTCCCGAACCGGGTCCATGCGGGTTGACATGGCCCACATCACATCGGCCCAATCACGGCAATTAATATTGTCATCAACCACAATGATAAATTTGGTATACATAAATTGCCGAAGGTAAGACCAGGTGCCCATCATGACCCGTTTAGCATGACCCGCATAGCCTTTTTTGATGGAAATCACCGCGATTCGATAAGAGCAGCCTTCGGGCGGCAGCCAGAAATCCACGATCTCTGGGAATTGTTGTTGCAGCAGCGGAATGAAGACTTCGTTGAGGGCTTCGCCTAAGATTGAGGGCTCGTCAGGCGGCCTGCCGGTATAGGTCGAAAGATAAATGGGGTCTTTTCGCCTGGTGATGGCAGAGACGGTAAAGACGGGGAATTTTTCCACGCTATTGTAATATCCCGTGTGATCGCCATAGGGGCCTTCGTCGCGATAATCATCCAGTGACACATGACCTTCAAGCACAATTTCCGCTGTCGCGGGGACTTTTAACGGAATGGTTTTGCAATCGACAAGTTCGGTTTTCTTGCCGCGCATCACGCCCGCGAATTGATATTCTGATAAGGTATCTGGCACAGGGGTGACAGCGGCCAAAATGGTGGCAGGATCCGCGCCGAGCACAACGGCCACGGGCAGCGGCTCTGATTTTTGTTCTTTCCAACGGCGCAGATGTTGTGCGCCGCCCCGATGTTTGAGCCAGCGCATCAGGGTCTGATTCTTATTGAGAAGCTGCATCCTGTAAATGCCGAGATTAAAGTTATCCTCGCGAGAATTGCTGGGGCCTTTTGTTACCACAAGCGGCCATGTGATTAAGGGGGCAGGCTCCCCCGGCCAGCATCCTTGAATGGGTAATTTTCCAAGGTCAATATCGTCACCGGTCAGGATAACCTCATGAACGGGGGCTTTTTTGACGGTCTTTGGCTTGGCATTCATGGCTTGTTTTAAGATGGGTAGCATCCGAATGGCATCTTTAAAGCCAGCTGGCGGTTCTGGCTGACGCAGAAAGGCCATCGTCTCGCCCAAGGCGCGTAATTCCGATGGCTCGCGGCCCATACCCCAAGCCACGCGTTCTACTGTGCCGAATAAATTAACAAGAACAGGCATATCGCTTTTACTGCCATCGGCTTTTATAACATTTTCAAATAGGATGGCAGGGCCGCCGTCGGCCAAGACCCGCGTTTGGATCTCCGTCATTTCCAGCTGGGTGGATACAGGTTCTTGAACACGAACCAATTTTCCTGTTTTTTCGAGATGAGACATGAAATCCCGCAGAGAAGTATATTTATCCAATTTTTTTGTCATAGGATCTTTATATGTGATTGTGCGGAAGAGAAAAAGATATTTCCTTATGTTGAACCATTTAAATTTGTACTTAGGAAAGACCCTTTACAGAAAAAATCTGGATGAGGTGAAAATGTGGGAATTTTTGACATGGGTCAATCGTCATTTAGTAGAACATTAAGACTTTGTTTATATAATTAAAAAATTAGAAGTTACCTTGTTTTCTGACAGGCATATTTGGTGAAGCGTAAAATATATTTTGAGTAGAGTAAGTTTATGCGTAATTATTATTTGAGAAAAAGTCTTAAGTGCTTTGTTATCATTGCAGGATTAAATTTTGCTATACCCCAAGCTGTGTCAGAAGAATATGACAGCCAATATCCCATAACGTTTGGCGTTAATAACATTTTTGATATTGCATCGAATGTAAGCGGCGGAAATCAACGGGATACGGTTGTTTTATATAATATGGATATTACCGCAAAATTTGATGCGGAATATTTTGGCCTGCAGGATGGAACCTTTTATATTTATGGTTTGATTAATAATGCAAAAGAGTTGAACCCGATTGTTGGCGATTTGCAGGTTACGTCTAATATTGATAATGGAGAAGTTTTTAGAATTTATGAATTCTGGTATGAGCAATTATTCAGTGAAGGTAATGCGAGCCTAAAGTTTGGGTTATATGACCTTAATAGCGAATTTGATGCCATAGAAACATCTGGACTTTTTTTAAATAGTTCACATGGTATTGGCCCAGATTTTTCGCAATCCGGTGAAAATGGGCCGTCAATATTCCCCTCAACGTCATTGGCTTTACGGTTGCAGTATCAGATTAGTGATGGATTAACGGTAAGAGCCGCAATACTTGATGCGGTACCTAATGATCCAAATAATCCTAAAAAACAAAAAATATCGTTACATGAAGGCGCGCTTTTGGTTGGTGAGACTGAGGTAAGTTTCGCAGACGGTTGGCGCCTTGTGGTAGGCCTGTGGCACTATACTAAGAAATTTTCACCACTTGATGAGACAAGCCCACAGCCAATCGGTGGCAATACCGGTTATTATTCTTTTGTTGAAGGACCGTTAAGCGAAAAAATATCTACCTGGTTCCGTATTGGTAAGGCTAATCAGGAAATTAATCAAATAAGTTATTATATTGGCTCGGGCGTCGTTTTGAGGGGGATATTATCCTCTCGACCTGATGATGAATTGGGTTTTGCTTTTGCGATGGCAAATAATGGTTCAGTCTATAAAAATTTACGAATGAAGGCGTTAACGCCTGTTGATGATTATGAAATTTCCTATGAAGTTACATATCGTTTTCAGGTGGCACCATGGTTAGTTTTACAGCCAGATGTTCAATATATAAAAAATCCTGGAACGAATAAGGCATTAAAGGATGCTTTGGTGGTCGGGCTACGAATTGAAATTGGGGATTTTTTTTAGAATAAGTAATAGGCAAGAATACATATAAGGACAGCGGTTGAATGCTGTATCAGAATTTAAAATACTTAAAAGGAGAGTATTATGGGTTACCTACAAAATATTAAATTGAAATTTAAAATGCTATGGTTAAGTGGGCTTATTTGCGGCACCGTCATTATAACAGGTATTATCTTAACGGTTGTTGTGGAACAGCAAAAAAATACAGTTGAACAGGATATGAACGAAATACAGGCACGCAATTCCTCTATTGTCTCTATTTCGATGTTATCAAAGGATATTTTGTTTGATGTTGCACAAGTTCAGCAGTTTTTGCAGGACATATCGGCAACTAGAGCACAGGATGGCTTAGACGAGGGGTTTGACCAAGCTGAGCAATATGCCCAGAAATTTCATGCTGACATTGCTAAGGCCATAACTATCTCTACAAATCTTAAGTTAAATGAATTGGTGCTTACCCTTAAAAATATTGAACAGGCTTTTCCTATTTATTATAATACGGGCAAAGCCCTCGCGAAAAAATATATTGATGAAGGCCCATCTGGCGGCAATAAAATGATGGCTAAATTTGATTCGGACGCGATTAATATCAATAAAAGCGTCTATCAATTGCTTAAATTATCAGAGGAAGCCATTAAATATCAAGATACCCTAATGGCAGAAAATATTGTGTCCGTTATTTCTGGCTTAACATCAGTGGAAAAGTTAAATATTATTGGTATCCTTGTCATACTGATAATTTCTGCAGGTGCCGTATTTTTGATACAGAAAATTGTCGGTCGGCCTCTCTCAAATCTGAGTGATTTGATGTTAAGACTTGCCAATGGTGAGGATGATCTTGACCTTCCTAGCGTGGACTATACCGATGAAGTTGGGGAAATGTCTAATGCCCTTAAAATTTTCCAAGAAAATGCCCTGCAAAATAAAAAATTGGAACATGAAGCCGAAGCATCAAGAATAGCGCAGGAAAAAGAAGATCACCGCCGAATGGAAGATGAAAAGGCTGAGGAGCTTAGAAAATCACAAGAAGATGGTCGTTTGGAAAAAGAAGCCGATGCAAAACGTTTGGCAGATCGTCTGGCAATGGCTAAAAAATTTGAAGACAACGTAAGCGGCGTTTTGCAAAATGTTTCAAGCGCGGCTACGGAACTGACCGCGACCTCATCGTCAATGAGCCATTCTGCAAATGGTATGAAGAAAGAGTCCATATCTGCGGCGGCCGCGACAACACAAGCAGGACAAAATGTTCAATTGGTTGCAAGTGCTGCCGAAGAAATGACAGCCTCTGTTAAAGGCATATCTAGTCAGTTAGGCAATGCATCTACGGCCAGCAAGAACGCCCTAACATCAGTAAATAGCGCTTCTGATAAGGTTATCCATTTGGCAGAAAGTTCAGATAAAATTAGTGAAGTGGTCAAACTTATTAACGATATTGCCGATCAGACCAATTTGTTGGCCCTGAATGCCACCATAGAGGCCGCCCGTGCGGGGGACGCGGGTAGGGGGTTTGCTGTCGTGGCATCAGAGGTGAAAAATCTGGCTAGTCAGACGGCAACTGCTACAGATGATATCAGAGCCCAGATTAGCGAAATGCAGAAAACCACAAACGAAACGGTAGCCGCTGTCCAAGAAATTACAGTGACAATTACAAAGTTGGATGAAATATCTTCTACTATCGCTGCGGCTGTTGAAGAACAAGCTGCGGCTATGCAGGAAATTAGCCGCAATTCATTGGAAGCTGCAACAGGAACCGAAACTGCGGGATCAAATGCCAGTAATGTGAGTGAGTTGGCGGAAGAAACCGGCAATGCCGCAACAGACGTACTGAATGCCTCCAATGAGTTATCTGGACAGGCGTCAACATTACAAGTAGCCGTAAGGGAATTCTTGTCTGAAATTAGAACCGCCTAAAATAATATAATTTATTTTAGGCGGACTAGTTATTCGTCCTCGTAGGGCGTATTTTTTGCGCGCTCGAGGCCCTCAAGGATTTTCTGCTTGGCGACTTCTGGGCCTGCCCATCCTGTTATTTTAGCCCATTTTCCTTCTTCCAAATCTTTGTAATGTGTAAAGAAATGTTCGATTTGATGAAGCAGAAGTTCTGGTAAATCGGTATAAGTATGGATATTTTTGTAGGTAGGGTCAGTTTTTAAATCAGGCACAGCGAGAATTTTTTCATCGCCGCCCGCTTCATCTTCCATGAGCAAAACGCCGATGGGACGGGCGCGGATGACACAGCCCGGGACAAGGGACGCGCCAACGACAACCATAACATCGCAAGGATCGCCATCATCGGATAGGGTATGGGGCATATAACCATAGTTGGTGGGATAGCGCATGGGCGTGTGTAATATACGGTCAACAAGGAGCGCGCCGCTGCGTTTATGCATTTCATATTTTACCGGCTCGCCGCCAGCGGGAACCTCGATGATGACATTTATTTCTTCCGGCGGATTAAGACCAGCGCGGATTTTATTGACTAAGGGCATATAAATTTACCTATTAAAATTAAGTTCTGTTGCGGCGCAATATAGGCCGTAATATTTTTTTTGCCAATGTTTTTTAGGGGTATTTTCTCCGCGCATCTTTTGTAAAAAAACCCCGCATAGAACGGGGTTTTTCTAATTGAATATAGGGGGGCGTTGAAGCTTACATGGATTTTGCCACAATGGCCACGAGTAGAATCGCCACAATATTAACGATTTTAATCAGGGGATTGATGGCCGGCCCAGCGGTATCCTTATAAGGGTCGCCAACCGTATCGCCGGTGACGGCGGCTTTATGGGCATCGGAACCTTTGCCGCCATGATGACCATCTTCGATGTATTTCTTGGCATTATCCCAGGCGCCGCCGCCTGAGGTCATGGAAATGGCAAGGAAGATCCCTGTGATGATGGTGCCCATGAGCATCGCGCCCAAAGCTTGGAAGGCCGACACCATATCGCCGCTGACCCAATATGTGATGAAGAATAACGCAAAGGGGGCCACGATGGGCAAGAGGGACGGCAAAATCATCTCTTTAATGGCCGCCTTGGTCAGCAAGTCAACGGCTTTGCCATATTCCGGTTTTGCCGTGCCTTCCATGATGCCTTTAATTTCCCTGAATTGGCGGCGCACTTCGACCACCACACTGGCGGCAGCCCGTCCCACAGCCATCATGGACATGGAGGCAAAGAGATAAGGCAACATGCCGCCAATGAACAAGCCAATTACAATGAAAGGATTTTGTAACGAGAAGCTAATATTGCCAAGCTCAGGCAAATAATGGGTAATTTCCTCGGTAAAGGCCGCGAATAGCACCAAGGAGGCAAGACCGGCAGAGCCAATGGCATAGCCCTTGGTCACAGCTTTTGTGGTATTGCCAACCGCGTCCAGCTTGTCCGTTGTGTTACGCACATCGTCAGGCAGTTTCGCCATTTCAGCAATGCCGCCCGCATTGTCGGTCACGGGGCCATAAGCATCAAGGGCCACAACCATACCTGCCAGAGACAGCATGGCTGTCGCCGCAATGGCAATGCCGAACAATTGAGCCTGATCATAGGCGATATAAATGCCGCCGCAAATCACAATCACAGGGAGGGCGGCTGATTCCATGGAGATGGCCAAACCTTGGATAACATTTGTGCCGTGGCCTGTCTCAGATGCTTCGGCGATCACGCGTACGGGGCGATATTCTGTGCTGGTGTAATATTCCGTAATCCAAACCACAAGGGCCGTCACGCCAAGGCCCGTCAGGACGCACCAGAAGATGCTCAGGGTTGACAGGCTGCGGCCATCGGCAAGCATAATACCATTGAAAAAGTCATATTGGGTCAGCATGCCATAAATCAGAACAGCAGAAATCACCGCGCTCCAGATAAGGCCTTTATATAAGGCCCCCATGATATTTTCTGAGCCTTTTTTCATTTTGACGAAGAAGGTTCCGCCAATGGATCCTAAAATACTTAAAGCCCCAATCATCAGCGGCAGAAGCATCATTTTTTGCACAGATCCTTCGGCAAAGGCGCTGGCGGCGATCAACATTGTCGCAACAATTGTCACGGCATATGTTTCAAACAAATCCGCCGCCATACCGGCGCAGTCCCCCACATTGTCCCCTACATTATCGGCGATTGTGGCCGGGTTGCGGGGGTCATCTTCGGGAATGCCGGCTTCGACCTTACCCACCATATCACCGCCAACGTCCGCACCTTTGGTAAAGATACCGCCGCCAAGACGGGCAAAAATGGAAATCAGGGAGGCCCCAAAACCAAGGCCGATAAGGCCTTCTAATGTATGGCGGGCATCCATGCCTGAATTGATCATATATATATAATATCCTGCCACGCCGAGCAGGCCCAAACCGACCACCAACATTCCTGTCACAGCGCCAGACGTGAAAGACACATCAAGGGCTTTATTGATACTCTCGGAGGCGGCTTGGGTTGTTCTGATATTGGCACGAACAGAGACATTCATGCCGACATAACCGGCAAGTCCCGATAAAACGGCCCCTGCGATAAAGCCGATGGCCACATGGCTGCCCAAGAAGAAAAACAAGGCGATGGCGACAACGACGCCCACCATGCCGATGGCTTTATATTGACGGTTTAAATAAGCTGCGGCGCCTTCTTGAATGGCGGCGGCGATTTCTTGCATGCGTTCATTGCCTGTGCCAAAGGACAGAACGCGGCGTGTGGCATAAATGCCGTATAAAAGCGCGACGACACCGCACCCTATAATCATTACATATATATTCGTCATATTTCCCTCTATTTTTGCTATTTTGATAATCATTATTAATCCGCCTTCTCGGACGGTATTAAAAAAACGTCTCCCTTACTCATCAGTGGATTTGAACCCTGCACAATTATTTTAAGGAAAGCAAGACCAGAATCGGCTTTTTAGAGAGAATGATCCATATAACTCTGGAGAATTATGCTGATAAAAAGAATAAGGCCTAACCAGTGGTTGGATTTGAAGAGGGCTAAGCAATTTTCGCTATTATCCATTTTCAAGGATTTTATTTGCCAGACGCTGTGACCTGCGACAAGGGCAAGTCCAAGATAAAAACCAAGTCCCATGCCGGCCATATCCCCCGCAGCGGCAAATAATATCACCATGGCAGCATAAAAGAAGGCAAGCCATTTTGGCGTATTTTCGCCCAGCCTCAGGGCCGTTGATTTTACGCCAATCAAGGCGTCATCCTCTTTGTCTTGATGGGCATATATGGTGTCATAGCCCAAAGTCCAAAAGATCCCGCCCCCATAAAGCAGAAGCGCGGGCCAGGCCAGGCTGCCGGTGATGGCTGACCATCCCATAAGCGCCCCCCAGTTAAAGGTCAGGCCCAGAAAAATCTGCGGCCAATAGGTGACGCGTTTCATAAAGGGGTAGGCCACCACAAGTCCGAGGGAGGCAATGCCAAGTCCAATGGTGATCCTGTTCATCTGAAGCAGAATGACCAGCCCGATCAGGCAAAGCGCGCCTAAAAAAATAACGGCTTGGAGGACGCTCACGCGGCCACTTGGTAACGGGCGGCCCTTGGTGCGGTCGACCATGGCATCATATTTTCGATCGGCCAAATCGTTGACGACACATCCCGCCCCGCGCATGACAAAGGCACCGAGGGCAAATAAGAGGATATAGGTGAGCGACAGCTGCCAAGGAACATCCCTGTAATGGCTGGCAAGAGCAAGAGACCAAAGAGAGGGCCAGAGTAATAACCATGTCCCAATAGGCCGGTCTGCGCGCATCAATTGCAGGTACGGCCAGGCAAAATCAGGGGATAATTTATTGACCCACCCTTGCCGCACCGTATCCTTTGGCGCCTCTTTTAATCTCTTTTCAATTTTTGCCATTTGTCTTATTTAAGATAAAAACCTATCATTAGCAAAAATATAATGAAGAGGAAGTTATGTCGAATAATATTAAAGCCCGCCTCTATGTGGAAAACGACTTAAAGGCTGGGCAAGAAATTTTTCTTGTGGGAAATCAAGGGCATTATCTGGTTAATGTGATGCGCGTGACGGCCGGGGATTATATTTTGTTGTTTAATGGCCGTGAGGGGGAATGGTTGGCGGAAATTACCAAGGTGGGCAAAGGCAAGGCGGCTGTTACGATTCGGGAAATCGTGATGGCGCAGAAGCCAGAAGCTGATCTCTGGTATCTCTTTGCCCCTCTTAAAAAAGCCCGGCTTGATTATATGGTGCAAAAGGCGACGGAACTTGGTGTGTCCCTCATTCGGCCGGTGCTGACGGCGCGTACCAACCTTGACCGGCTCAAAGAAGACAAAATTCGCGCAAATGCTATCGAGGCTGCGGAACAATGCGAACGCTTCACGGTGCCGGCCGTGGAACCCATGATAAAGCTGAAACAGTTATTGGACGATTGGCCCGGGGATCGCTTGATGATGTTCTGTGATGAGGAGGGCGCGGATGATCAAAATACCTTTCCCGTGGGACGGGCTATTGAAGAGGTTAATGCCTGGCAGGATCGGCCCAAAAAATGGGCCATCCTCATCGGGCCGGAGGGCGGCTTTAGCCCAGAAGAGCGGGCCCTCATCAGGGCGCAGCCTTGGGTGGTGCCTGTGACGCTCGGCCCTCGAATCTTACGGGCCGATACCGCCGCCGTGGCCGCCATCACCCTATGGCAAGCCTTTGCCGGGGATTGGGCCTGACGATAGCTTACTTTTGTTCTTCCATCGGGTATTTTCCCGGTAAAATTCTGGCCCCGCAGCGGAGTTTCTCCGGACGGTAGCTCATCTGCCATGCGCGGGCCTGCGTAAAAGATTGGCAAAATTCAGCGATCATATCACGTTTATCCTCCCCAATATTAACATGTTTTAGATTGCTGAGGTATAAAAGAGCCTCTCGAAAAGTGACGCTATCTATTTTACTATGACCAAAATCAGCGCGGCTGAGGTCGGCCCCCGAAAAGTCGATATTTTCCAAATGGCTTTTGAGGAAGCTGGCCTTGGGGAGGCGGGCATTTTGCAGTTTCAGGGAGGTAAGGCTCGCGCGCCAAAAGGTAACGCCGTCGAGCCGCGCACCCATAAAATCACTATCCTGAATTTTTGTGTCGATAAATTGGCTATAGCTCAGGTCCGCGTTTAAAAAAAGGCTCGTCATTATTTCAACGCGGCGAAAAGAGGTGCGTTCTAGACTGGCGTCTCCAAAATCGCTGTCCTTGATATAGGCACCATCAAGGCGCGCGCCATCAAGGTTGGCCCCTTTGAAATTGGTTCCAACGATTCGCGTTATGTTCAAGTTGGCACCGGACAGATCGCGCTCGGACAGGTCGCGGCCGGACAGATCCGCATGGCAGAGATTAAGCCTTCGGGGATCATGGGGGTCTGGCGGCAAGTTTGTTGTCGCCCAGAGCTTATGCTGGGATAACAAATCTGGTAAATTTTCAGGAATCCAGCCTGGCGGATGCGGACAATCTTCAGCCTTCGCCATCTGGCTGCTGAGACAAAGCAGGGTCACTATTATGGCCCCAAACATCATAGGCCGGCAGGCGATTTTCCTCATCATATTCTTTCTATTTTCCGAAATGTCCTTCAACATATATCATCATATTTAGGGTTAAGGGCCAATAAAAAAAGCCCGGAACCTTTTATTGGTCAAATTAAACCCTATACTATAAATATGAATGATCCTGATAAACCATCTCCCTGGGGCCCTCGGCCAAGACATGGAGATACAGAAAAGAGCGGCCTTTACCCTCAATCTGGGCCAAAGAGACTCCTAAGCGGTTTTAAAAACCGGTCACGTTTTTCGATCTTTGTGATGGGCGTTCTGGCCTTTGTCGCGGTTCTGTTTCTGGCCACCTGGCTAATACCCGAAGGCTTGTCTGTTGGTCAGAAGACGAGCGGCCTCTTATATGATGGCATTCTGTTGGCCTTTGTCGGCGCGGGCCTTATGGCGCATGTGGTTAGTGCGCCGGGGCGGGCGTTGCGCCATCTGGCAACTTGGGTGATTATTTTTGGCCTCTTGGCCTTTGGCTATAGTCTTTGGACGGGCGGGGGACGCTTGGGCGGGGAACTTAATCCGGCAAGAGGCGTCGCGGAAGGGACGAATATCAGCTTTCGCGCCGATATAAGCGGACATTATTTTGTTCGGGCTGAGGTGAACGGCGTGCCGATCGTCTTTATGGTGGATACGGGGGCGACGGATGTGGCAATCACGCAAAAAGATGCAGCACGGATTGGCCTGAAGGTGGCTGAATTACATTATGATATGCCCTATGATACCGCCAATGGGACGGCTTATGGCGCGCGGGTAAGCTTGAATTCTGTTGAAATTGGCCCCATCAAAGTGAGTAATATTAAAGGCTCTGTTTTGCCGGAAGGCCTGAATTTTTCCTTGCTTGGCATGAGCTTTTTAAATAGGCTTTCAGGATATAAAGTGGTGGATGGTGTATTGACATTATATCCCTGATGCCCCACATGTTTTCTACACCACCATAAATTATTTTTAAAAAATTATATAGCGATCATAATATTATGCCAAAAAATAATGCTGACTATAAAAATATTTCCAGAGATTGCATCATTGAAAATAAGCAACAGTTGATTGATTATATTGCCTCTGGTTCCAAGCCAGAAAGTGATTGGTCTATTGGGACTGAGCATGAGAAATTCGGCTTTTGCGTCGATAGTTTGCGGCCGGTTCCCTATGACGGACAACGGAGCATTCACAGCATCCTTATTGCCATGCAGGATGATGGTTGGGCCCCGATGATGGAAGGCGAAACGCTCATCGGTTTGACCAAAAATGGGCAATCAGTGACGCTTGAACCCGGCGGGCAGCTCGAACTTTCGGGCGGCATGCGCGCGACACTCCATGAAACCTGCAGCGAGGTGTCCAGTCACTTAAAATTGACCAAAGCGGTGAGTGATAAACTGGGCATTGGCTTTTTAGGGATGGGATTTAACCCCAATACGGCCCGCGAAGATGTGCCGATTATGCCAAAAGGCCGTTACGTTATTATGCGTAACTATATGCCAAAAAAAGGCAACCTTGGCCTTGATATGATGTTGCGAACCTGCACTATTCAAGTGAATTTGGATTATTCAAGTGAAGCGGATATGGTGAAAAAATTTCGGGTATCCTTGGCGCTGCAACCCCTTGCAACGGCGCTTTTTGCGGCGTCGCCCTTTACGGAGGGCAAGCCCAATGGTTATTTAAGCTATCGCAGCCACATCTGGACCGATACGGACCCTGATCGCTGCGGCATCTTGCCGTTTGTTTTCGAAGACGGCATGGGTTTTGAGGCTTATGTTGATCATGTGCTGGATGTGCCCATGTATTTTGTTTATCGCGGGGGAAAATATATTGATGTGTCCGGGCAATCTTTTCGGGACTTTATGAAGGGGCAATTGTCGGGATATTACGGACATAAGCCAACGATGCAAGATTGGGAAGATCATATGAGTACGCTTTTTCCAGAAGTGCGCTTGAAGAAATTCCTGGAAGTGCGCGGCGCAGACGGGGGAAATGCCAATCGAATATGTGCCCTTCCGGCGCTTTGGACAGGCCTGTTTTATGATCAGATGAGCCTTGATGCCGCCTGGGATATGGTGAAAGACTGGACGCCTGAGGAACATGCCTCTTTGCGGTCAAATGTCCCCTTAAAGGCCCTTGGCACGCCCTTCAGGAACGGCACAGTTCTTGATTTGGCAAAGGAGATGGTCGCTCTTTCAAGTCAAGGTTTGGAACGGCGGGGGAAGCTCAATAATATTGGTGAGGACGAAAGAATTTTCCTCAATCCTTTAAAAAATATTTTGGATAGAGGCCAGACCATTGCGGAAGATATGCTGGATCAATATTACAAACCTGTGGCAGAAGGCGGCTGGGGCGAGAATATTGAGTGTATTTTTAAGGATTATTCCTTTTAGGGCTACCCCCCGGCCGTCATTTAAGGTCGTCATTAAGGGGCGGCAAGGGGTCATATTTTTCCTGACAATCAAGAATACTCTGGGATATTTCTGTCATCATTTGGAAATATAAGTCGGGGCTCTTTTTTAAATAAAGGCCGAGCGGATCAACGATGCCAAAACCAGCATTGGTTCCGCTCATGACCACGGTTGCGATGCGCGGGCTTGCGCCGGGGGTTCCCAGGACACATGTCACGTTTTTTTCCTTGGCCAGTTTTTTGAGGATGTTGATGTGCTTTAGGCTCGGAATTTGATCCGATTTTAAGATGATGGTTCCCACGCTATTCAGACCAAATGATTTTTCAAAATACTGAAAGGCGTCATGATAGACAATCATGGATTTTTGACGAAGGGGCCGTAACTGCTCACGGATTTTCTCCTCCATCCGGTATATTCTGGCGATTGTTTTTTGGGCATTCTGGATATAGGTCAGGCTGTTAGCAGGATCCAGGCCTGATAAAGTGGCTTCAATGACCTTTACCATAGTGCGGGCATTGGCGGGGTCTAACCAGATATGAAGGTCTTGAGCACCGTCGTTACTATGATCGTCTTCTGTGATTTCGCCTTTGTACCATATCTTGCTGGTACGGTAAGGGATGAGCGCAATATCCTTCTGCTGTGCCATGGGGATTTCGGTGAAGCCCCTGTATTTTCCCTTTAAGATGCCCTTAAGGAAAATTTCCAAATTGGGGTCGATATAAAAAACCACATCTGAGTCATGGATTTGGCGAATATTCGATGGCTTAAGGCGGTAAATATGCGGGTCAAGCCCATTATCGACCATTAAGCTCAGCGACCCCTTATCCCCCATAACGCTGGCGACCAGAGAATATAGGGGCTTAATGGTCGCGATAACCTTTAAGTTTTTCGCTTGCGCGGAAAGGATTGGGGTAACGCTGACCGTTATCACCCATAACACGAACAAAATTTTACATATTATTTTAAGCATATCGCCACCAGAGGTATTTGTAATAATATAACATATGCGGGAAGTCGCCTGTCCAAGTCAAGAAATATCGTTCAGGCTACTGTTCTGGGGGAAAATCTCACAGGCAGGAAAGGTCACATTGACGATACGTTATTTTATACTGATGTAATATTGATTTTTTTGCCTTAATAATTCCATATTTGTTTCATATCTGATAAAGAGGGTATCTCGTTTATATAAATGGGTTGGCTCTTTTCTGGCTTGGCGTGTTATAGTTCGCCGGATTCGAGGAAAACTCGGATATGAATATGGTATAATGCCTTATAAGTAATGGAATAAGTATGGCTTCTAAATACAGTTTGTTAAATGCAGCGAACATAGTCAAGCAGGTGATGATGCCCCTGTTGATAACAGGAATTCTCGTCAGTTGTTCCAGTACAGATCATGTAAAATATGAGGAACGGAGCGTTACGGAGATATATGACAGCGCCCTGAGTTATTTGAATAAGGGACAATATAAATTTGCTGCTGTCGCCTTTGACGAGGTTGAGCGTCAACATCCCTATTCATCCTGGGCTAGGCGGTCACAATTAATGTCAGCCTATGCCTATTATAAGGCCAAAAAGCTGGATCAGACGATCTTGGCAGCGGAGCGGTTTTTATCATTGCATCCGGGGAATAAGGATGCGGCCTATGCCTATTATTTGATTGGTATTTCTCATTATTTGCAGATCGCAGATGTGCGCCGTGATCAAAAAACAACGGAACTGGCCATGAATGCGTTAAGCGAAGTGGTTCGCCGTTTTCCCTTTTCAAAATATGCCGCAGATGCCAAAATGAAAATTGATCTGACCAAAGATCATTTGGCGGGCAAGGAAATGAGAATTGGCCGTTTTTATCAGAATAAGGAAGAATATTTCGCCGCCATATCCCGATTTGAAAATGTGATTAAAGCATATGGCACGACAAGCCATGTACCGGAGGCATTGCATCGCCTGACAGAATGTTATCTGGCGGTTGGTATTTTGCCGGAAGCTTATCGGTCTGCAGCCGTTCTTGGCGCGAATTATCCGAAAAGTAAATGGTATAAATTCAGTTATGATCTGATGCAGAAATATAACGTACAAAAACCTAAATAATCGGGGAATTTCTGTTCCCGAGGTGTGCCTTGGATGCTCAATAGCCTAAGCATAAATAATATTGTACTGATCGACCGCCTTCATATTGAATTTGAGGGCGGCCTTTGTGTGCTGAGTGGGGAAACAGGGGCCGGAAAATCAATCTTGATGGATAGTCTTGGCCTGGCAATGGGCGCGCGCAGTGGCAAGGAACTGGTTCGGCACGGCGCAGAGAATGCCAGCGTGGTCGCTGATTTTCATATGCCGGAAGATCATATGATTTGGCGCTTTCTGGAATCTCAGTCCTTGCCCTTTGACGAAGGTCAAGTCATTCTGCGCCGGACGTTAAACCAAGATGGCCGCAGCCGTGCCTATATCAATGACCAGCCTGTGAGCGTTGCTCTGCTGCGTGACGTGGGGGATATGCTGGTCGAAATTCATGGGCAACATGATGATAGGGGGCTGCTTAATTCAAGTGGTCATCGGCGACTATTGGATGATTACGGCCATTATACGGATTTGCAGGATCAGGTTCGGGCCGCTTATGACACGCTGACCAACCTTCACAAACAGCTCGCATTAGAGGAAGAAAAGCTCGCGCAGGTCAAGGCGGATGAGGATTATATTCGTCATAACCTGCAAGAACTTGAAATATTATCCCCAAAGGACGGAGAAGAGCGCGAACTTTCCGATGAACGGAGCCGCATGATGCAGGGAGAGCAGATGTCAGAGGGTCTGAATGATATTCTGTCGAGCCTTTTGAATAAAAATGGCGTTGATGCGGCGCTGCGGTCTATCATGCGCCGCCTGAGCCGTATGGGCGGGCAAGATAAGGGCCTTCTTGATCCGGTGGCCAGCTCCCTTGATCGGGCCGCCAACGAAACAGCGGAGGCGATCGCGGCCTTGGAGGAAATCTTGCGGGTTTTGGAATTTAACCCCCACGAGCTGGAAAATACTGAAGAAAGGCTTTTTGCGCTCAGGGGTGCCGCCCGCAAACATCACTGCCTTGTTGATGATCTGCCGGTTATTTTGTCGGATTTTGAGCAAAAACTCAGGGCGCTGGAATTTGGTGATGAGGAAGTCCAGCGTTTGGGGGTTGAGGTGATGGCCGCGCGGGACATCTTCCATAAAAGGGTGAAAAAATTATCGCGCGCCCGCATGCAGGCCGCCCATGAGCTGGCGGCTCTGGTCAATGCTGAACTCCCGCCGCTTCGTATGGAAAAGGCCAAATTTAGAACGGAAATAAAAACGCTGGAGGCGGCCGAATGGGGGGCTGATGGCGGCGAGAGGATAGAATTTCAAATATCAACCAATCCCGGGGCGCCCTTTGGCGGGTTGGTCAAAGTGGCTTCAGGCGGGGAACTCTCCCGTTTCATTCTTGCCTTAAAAGTCGTCTTAGCCCGCAAAACTACGGTGCCGACTTTGGTCTTTGATGAGATCGATCGCGGCGTGGGCGGGGCCGTGGCCGATGCGGTTGGCGAACGGTTAAAACGGCTGGCGAATGAGGCGCAAATCCTCGTGATTACCCATTCGCCGCAGGTGGCCGCACGCGCCGCTTTTCATTGGTTGATCGAAAAATCGGAAAAAGAAGTTGGCGGCGATGTCTTCACCACTATTATTGCCCTTGATAAAAATGATCGGCAAGAAGAGATCGCGCGCATGCTGGCGGGGGCCAAGGTGACGGACGAGGCGCGCGCGGCAGCCGCCAGCTTAATGCAAGGATAATCATGAGCGAATTTAGGTCAATTCCCATAGCGGAGCTTGAGATGAGCCAAGCCTTAAGTGAGCTACAATCATTGGCCCTTGAAATTGCGGGCCATGATAAACGCTACCACGATCAGGATAATCCTGACATAAGCGACGGGGATTATGATAAGTTGCGGAAACGTAATGAAGAGATAGAGGCTCGCTTTCCCTCTCTTATTCTTGACAATAGCCCGAGCCAGAACATCGGCAGCCCTCCCAGCAGTGGCTTTGCAAAGATAGCCCATGCCCGGCCCATGTTGTCTTTGGATAACGCCTTTAGCCGGGATGATGTCTTTGACTTCATCGCCAAGGTGAACCGATTTTTAGGGCGGGCTGAATCTGAGGATATTGCCTTACTGGCGGAACCCAAAATTGACGGGCTTTCCGCCTCGCTTCGCTATGAAAATGGCGTCTTTGTGCAGGGGCTGACACGGGGTGACGGTAAGGTCGGGGAGAATATCACCGAAAATCTGAAAACTATTAATGATATTCCGAAACAGCTTCAAGGAAGCCATTGGCCAGATGTTGTGGAAATTCGCGGCGAGGTCTATATGGCTAAGGCGGACTTCTTTGACCTGAATGCACAACAGGAACGGGCCAAGAAGCCCCCATTCGCTAACCCCCGCAACGCCGCAGCAGGCTCCCTGCGGCAATTAGACAGCCGCATTACGGCTCAGCGGAAATTACGGTTCTTTGCCTATGCATGGGGCGAAACGTCGGAAGCTTTTGGGGCAACCCAGTCTGACTGTTTTCAAAAGATGGCGGAATGGGGTTTTATTATTAATGACCTTGCCGTGATATGTCCGGACGGCGAATCCGCCATCGCGCAATATGATAAAATAGGCCATCTTCGGGCGGCCTTACCCTATGATATTGATGGGGTAGTGTATAAAGTTAATCGGCTCGATTTGCAGGACAGGCTGGGCATGGTTGCTCGCGCGCCTAGATGGGCCATTGCCCATAAATTTGCCGCCGAGCGCGCCCAAACAATATTAAAAGATGTAGATTATCAAGTGGGCCGTACGGGCGTGATTACCCCTGTTGCCCGCCTTATGCCTGTGACGGTGGGCGGCGTTGTGGTCTCCAATGCCACATTACATAATGCGGATGAGATCGTGCGCCTTGGCCTTAAAATTGGTGATGAGGTCATTATTCAACGGGCGGGGGATGTGATCCCGCAAGTGGTGGCGGTCGCGAAAACAACGGCGGATAGCCAGCCGATTATATTTCCTTCGACCTGTCCTTCTTGCACTAGTCATTTGGTGCGGGAAGAAGGCGAAGTGGCCTGGCGCTGCTCCGGCGGCCTGATTTGTCCCGCCCAGCGGGTCGAGCGGCTTCGGCATTTTGTCTCCCGCACCGCTTTCGATATTGATGGCCTTGGCAAAAAACAAATTGCCTTTTTCTTTAAGGAAGGCCTTCTGACAAGTCCCGCAGATATATTTACCTTGGAGAAGCGGGATGCCGCGGGGCTTACGCGCCTGAAGAATCGCGAGGGTTGGGGCGATTTATCGGTATCAAACCTCTGGGCAGCCATTGAGGATAAACGTACCATACCGATGGATCGGTTTATATTTTCCCTTGGTATCCAGCATATTGGACAGCAAAATGCGCGGCTTCTCTGCCTGAATTATGTGACTATAGAGACGTTTATTAAGGCTGTTATCGCGGCCGAGGACAGGGCTTGCGAGGCCTATGAAGAGCTCTTGAATATTGACGGCATCGGGCCAAAAGTTGCCGATAGCCTCGCCAGCTTCTTTGCCGAGCCCCATAACAAACAGGTGGTTGATCAGCTGTTGGCAGAAATTACGGTCGCGGATTTCGAGGCGCCCCATATGACCCGCTCGCCCGTTGCGGGCAAGATCATCGTCTTTACGGGAAGCTTGGAGAAGATGAGCCGCCAGGAAGCCAAGGCCGCTGCGGAGAAATTAGGCGCCAAGGTCTCAGGATCTGTGTCCCAAAAAACCGATATCCTTGTGGCCGGGCCAGGCGCAGGCTCTAAATTAAAAAAAGCCCTCACGCTGGGGGTGACATGTCTCAGTGAAGCGGAATGGCTTGACCTTATCGGGTAAGCTTCTGAGCCAAAGCTATGCAAATAATTAACGTCTTTTAATGTAGCTATGCGTAAAACGCAGCACCGTAATGCAAAAATACCCTCTGCTCATTTTTCATCCCTAAACCTATATAAAGATCATCACCGAACGAAAGACCGTAATGGTGACGTTAATTTTAACATTCAACAGATTTTTTATTATAAAGGATTAGATCAGTGACCAATTATGTATCAACATACGACTTCATGGATCTGTTGAACGACAAGGGTGTTGTTCCTCAGACAGAAGTAAAAACAAACCGTTATGTCTCTCTTTTCAAGGGACTGGTTTCTAAGTTGTCTTCGACGGTAGAGCTGCCCTTAGAACATCATGACTTTATGGATCTTATGCATGATAAAGGTTTCGTGCCAGTACCCTGTAATGACAATGATATGGGCCTAGATACTCAGGTCGCTTAAGTTAAGGTCAAATTTTCAAAGCCCGTGATGATCGTTATGATTGTCATGGGCTTTTTTATGCCGTTTTTCAGCCTTCGCGCCGCAACATCAGGCTATGCCATTCGCCGCGTATGAATCGTTTGACCATTATCAGGCCTTCTTTTGCATAAGCAGCGCATACAGCCTCTTCCTGGACATCCAATAAGCCAGACAGAATTAATGTCCCGCCTTCTGACAGGTTTGCTGCAATATCAGGAGCCATTTCCTGCAAGGGCTTCGCCAGTATATTTGCCACAATCACATCATAGGGGCCAGCCTCCCCAAGGCCGCCCACGTCAAAAGCATCACTGGTCAGCGCGGCAATGCCCGCCTTGCCGGATTTCAGATCAACGAGGGCAATATCATTGACCTGGGCATTAAGGATCGTCGTCTCGGTCGCAATAGGGTCGATATCACTGGCGACAATGGTGATGGGCCAGACTTTGCTTAAGGCGAAGGCCAGCAGGCCGGAACCACAGCCCAAATCAAGGGCCGTTTTGGGACATTGTGCGCCGGTTAATGTCTGTGACAAGTCTTCGATTGCCAGAAGGCAACCGTGGGTGGTTTCATGTTGTCCCGTGCCAAAGGCTTGCCCGGCTTCCACCAAGAGGCTAATCCGATCAGCTGGGACTTTATCCGCATCATGGCTGCCATAAACAAAGAAAAGACCGGTATCCACTGGGCGTAGTAATTTTTGTGATTCGGATACCCAGTCTTTTTCTTCTACTTCTGATAAATTAAGGTCACTGGTTCGCAGGTTGAAAGTCGGTAATATTTGACCTAGCCTGTCCTGAAACAGTTTGAGATCAGGTTTTTTGATGAAATAAGCTTCGAGCAACCGTATGTCGTCGCCTTCAATAATCTCGAAATCTGATAGGGTGGGGAAATTATCATCGTCGAGGCCGTATATAATTTCTTCGATAAGGGGGATCAGGTCTTGTGCGGCCTTTAGGTCTATTTTCCAGCTTGTCATATGTTATTTCTTATCATTTTATCTCGGGTCTTATCATTTTATCTTGGGTCTCTGGGCTTATACATCAATCATATTTTTTAGGGTATAAAAAGATTTTTCTGAGATTTTTACCTTTCAGATAGGGTGAAATGAGACAAACACAGGCGAATTTGAGATGAGCGGCCTTGTGGGGACTTGCTCTCGGCCCGCCTTATTTCCTATAATAAGCTTATAAAATGGAGGAATTGGTTTATGAAAAAAATATTATTAATTGTCGTTATCGCGGCGGGGTTCAACCTGATGCAAGGAGCTATTCTGCAAGCAAAGGATATAACCGAAAGCCGGGATTTGTCGGCCTTTAACAAAATTGCAGTAGAGGGGGCAGAGGCGAGCCTTAAGGTGACGGTTGGCGGTGATTTTTCTGTGACTCTGAGTGGCGAGGATGACTGGATGGGTAAAATTTTCACCAGAGTTGAGGAGGGCACCCTGATCATCAGTCGAAAAAATAAAAATAAAAACATACATTTTACCTCTGATAATAAAATTATCATCACGATGCCTAAATTTACGGGCTTGGAGATTAATGGGGCGGTGGATGCCCATATAAGCCATATTGATAGTGATAAACTGTCGTTTGAAGTCAATGGGGCGGGGAATATCAACGTCAGCGGAAAATGCGCTAAACTTAACGTTACCTTGAATGGTGCCGCAAATTTTGAGGGCGAAAAGCTGATATGTGAAGACGTTAACGCCGTGATCAATGGTGTGGGTAATATTGAGACTTATGGCTCAAAAACAGCCGACCTGACCATCAATGGTATGGGCAATATAGATCTTTATGGCAATCCAGAAAAAGTCACCAAAGATAAAAGCCTGTTTAGCAATATAACCATTCATAAATAAAGAGAATATCCAGAGAGGATAGGAATGATGAGAAAAGCTATTGTGCCCATAATGGCCATAATCGCAGCGACCGCTTTGTCCACATCGGCATTGGCAGAAACAAAAACCATGACTTTGGACGATTTTTCGCAAATAAAGACTTATACCTCAGTAGATTTTGACATTTCCGTGGGACAAAAACAGTCTATTACAGTAGCGGGGCGTGCCGAGGATTTGGCAAAGATTATTATGGTGGTCAAGAGGGGTATCTTGATTGTAGAAAAAGAAAAAAATTCTGGGCATATGAAAAAAGTTAACGTGACGCTCACGGTGAAAAATTTGAGCAAATTTGAGGTTCATGGCTCATCTGATGCCATAATTCGCGATGTGGATAGCAAGAGCTTCGAGATTGATATAAAGGGATCTGGCGACGTTCGTTTTAGGGGAAAAAGTGATGAACTCGCTGTAAAAATAAGTGGTTCAGGTGATGTGGCGAGTGGCGGTTTTGATGCCGGCAAGGTTTCTGCTAAAATCAATGGCTCCGGTGATATTGCGCTCGCGGGAAAATGCAAAAAACTTGAGCTCTCCATCAGTGGGTCGGGGGATTTCGCGGGCGCTCACTTAACCTGCGCTGACGTAGAAGCGCAGATCAGCGGATCGGGTGATGCCGACCTTTATGCCAGCACATCGGTTCGGGTTAAAACAAGTGGAAGTTCGGATGTGAATGTTTATGGTCAACCGAAATCTATTCAAAATAGCTCTAGCGGCAGTACAAATTTTACCGTACATGTGGGAAAATGATATATTGAAAATAGTAAGTTAAGACGATGATGCGTTTAGAACGCCGGAGTAAGCGTAATGAATTACCTTAAACTTTTTGGCATAGCCGCCTTTGCGATCGCGACAATTTTATATTTGGCATCGGCTCATGACCATAAGGTGGTTATGGGGAAACAGGGGCATGATTTAGGTGATTATAAAAAAATCACCGTGAATGCTGCGGTTAATCTTCACGTTCAGTCGGGACAAGATTACGCCATTAATGTGAAAGCCGACGCGAAAGATATTAAAAAGCTTATGATCTATGTCAAAGGTCAAACGCTTGTTATTGCACATAAAGGCGGCATATTTCATTCATGGCATGGGGCTCGACCAGAAATTAGGGTGACGTTGCCTCTTTTAAAGAAATTCACCCTGAATGGCTCTTCCGATGCGGATATTCAGGGCGTTCATGGAAGCTTTTTTAAGGTTGTCTTGAATGGGTCGGGCAATATTATGTTTGACGGGGAGAGTAAAGAGTTAAAGGCAGAAATCAATGGCTCTGGTGATTTAAAATCGAAATCCTTCAAGGCTACCGAAAGCGCCGTTGAAATTAACGGAAGCGGGTCAGCGTCGCTGTCAGGAGCCTGTCAGACCTTGAGAATAGATATCAGCGGGTCGGGCGATGTTAGGGGGAAGGACTTTATCTGTGAAAAGGTCAGCGTCGACGTTATCGGATCTGGAAATAGTGATGTCTATGCCAGCAAATCCCTTGATGTAGATGTGACGGGCAGCGGCGAAGTGCGGGCCTACGGCAAGCCTAAAAAGGTCAAGGATCATTCCGACAAAAAAAATCATGTGATGATAAAATAATATTTTGAAGATTAGGCTGGCGTGACGTAGCTATCCATAATTTTGCGCAGCGAGCCTTTCTCAAAGTCCACGTCTAGCTTATTCCCGTCCACTGTAATGACGGCACCATAACCATATTTATCATGAAAAACGCGGTCTCCTATAGCAAAATTGGCAGTGGCAGTTTTGGTTCTGCCTGGGGAACCTGACCGCGCAAGGGATTTTTTTGCGCGGCTTCGATCAAGCTGACTTGGCTTTTGGCTGGCTAGTGACCAAAGGGGGGCGGATTCTGAGAATTCATGAGAATTTTTCTGCGCTGTATTCAGGTCAGTTTCTTGGCCATACATGCGGCGGGCGTTCCCGAAATCCACGTGAGCGGCGGGTAATTCGCTAAGGAAGCGGGATGGTATCGGGCTGGTATAATTACCGTATAGATAACGGGATGAGGCGTGGAAAATATGGGCTTCTTTCTTGGCACGGGTCAGGCCGACATAGGCCAGGCGGCGTTCTTCCTCAAGGCCCTTTGTGCCCTGTTCTTCAAGGGATTTTTTGCTGGGGAACAGATCTTCTTCCCATCCGGGCAGGAAGACCGTGTCAAATTCGAGGCCTTTGGCCCCATGAAGGGTCATGATACTGATTTTATCCTGCACGTCACTTTGAGAATTTTCCATGACAAGGGCGATATGCTCCAGAAAATCAGGTAATCCTTCGAAAGGTTCCATGGCGCGGCTTAATTCCGATAAATTTTCAAGCTTCCCTTCTGCATCGGGCGATTTATCCATGCGCCACATATCCCGATAGCCACTTTCCTCCAAGATGGCTTCGGTCAGGGCCATATGATCATTGTCTTGGGCCTGATCACGCCAACGGGCAAAGTCTTCTAATAATTTTTCGATAGCGTTTTTGGCTTTTCCGCGTAAATCATCTGTTTCAATGATCTTGGCTGCCGCGACCGATAACGCGCAGTTGTCACGGCGGGAAATGGCATGGAGTTTTTGAACGCTGGCCTCGCCTATGCCCCGTTTTGGCACATTGATAATGCGCTCAAAAGCCAAGCTGTCATCGGGATTGTGGATATGGCGGAGATAGGCCGTCACATCGCGAATCTCCGCACGCTCGTAAAAACGAAAGCCGCCAATGATCCGATGAGGCAGGCCAAGGGTCAGGAAACATTCTTCAAATTCGCGGGTTTGAAAGCCGGCGCGGACAAGGATGGCCATGCCGCTTAAATTTTGTTTTTGACGCTGACGCTCTTCGATCATTTCACCAATTTTACGGGCTTCTTCGCGGCCATCCCAGACGGGGGTGACGGTAACTTTTTCGCCGCTCTGGGCCTCAGTCCATAATGTTTTGCCAAGGCGGCCCTGGTTGGCCTCAATAAGGCCGCCGGACGCGCCCAATATATGAGGGGTCGAGCGGTAATTCTGTTCCAGACGAACAATCTTTGCGCCCTCAAAATCCTTTTCAAAGCGCAGAATATTACCAACCTCCGCTCCGCGCCAGCCATAGATGGATTGGTCATCATCACCGACACAGCAAATATTTTTATGACCCTGCGCTAACAAACGCAGCAAAAGATACTGGGCCACGTTGGTATCCTGATATTCATCCACAAGGATATAGCGAAAGCGCCGCTGATAATCGGCGAGAAGTTCTGGGTTATGCTGAAATAACGTCAGGCAGGTCAGGATCAAATCCCCAAAATCAACGGCATTCAAGCTTTTAAGGCGCTGCTGATATTCCGCATAGAGGGTTATTCCCCGGCCATCCGCATAAAGTTGTGCGTCCTCCTTTGGCACTTGGGAAGGGCGCAGGCCTTTATTCTTCCAGCCATCAATCAGGCCAGCCAGAAGGCGCGGGCTCCATTTTTTTTCCTCAATATCATGGCTGCGGATGATTTGTTTGACAAGGCGCAATTGGTCGTCGGAATCGAGTATGGTAAAATTGCTGGATAGGCTCGCAAGGCTGCTGTGTTTACGGAGAATTTTAACGCCAACCGCATGAAAAGTTCCCAGCCAATAAAGGCTCTCAACCGTATCACCAATGATCCCCCGGAGGCGGTCTTTCATTTCCAAGGCGGCTTTGTTGGTAAAAGTCACCGCTAAAATTTCCCCAGGGTAGCCATTCCCCGTCATCAAAATATGGGCCAGGCGGGTAATCAAAACGCGGGTTTTCCCCGTGCCTGCCCCCGCCAGAACCAAAAGAGGGCCGTGAATGGCCTCGACGGCTTCCTGTTGCGGGAGGTTCAACCCCTTTACATATTCAGGCGGAATATATTCAGGAACCGATTTTTCAAAAGGCGCATCAAACGGATTATCATCCGCAGCAAAATTATCAATATCAAAGGGATCAGACATGCTTACTCTATACGATATATTTGACGAAATGACATGTTTATTTATGGGTTTTTTTACGGGGAAGAACTATTCTTTTTCATCCAGCAGGGCTTTATTATAGGCTTGCAGTACATATTTCAGGCGCAGGATGCCGATAATCTCCGTTTGGACATCATCGGTGACAACGGGCAGGGTTTCCTCGCCGCTTGAGGCAAATTTTTGGAAGGCATCCTCTAAATTATCTGAAGAGGTCAGAACAATGGAGGTGTCTCGTGCGTAAGTAATGGCGGGAGAGGAAGCGATGGCCAAGGTATCTTTTTCATCCTCTTTCTCCTGAGCATAGGCGACGCGTAATTCGGCCACGGTCATCGTGCCGATAATCCGCTGATTGTCATCTAAAATAAAAATATGATCATGTTGTCCGGCGAGAAGCATGTCATGGATCTGCCCCACTGTGACGTTACTGCTTGCCGTGGTATAGCTGTTAATCATGAGGGAGCGGACATAGGTTGACTGCATCGCATGCCGGGATCTGCCGCCTTCAAGATCAATTCCCTGATTTTTGAGCTCCATTTTGAAGAAATTATCCACCTCGAGGAAATGCTGGGTAATCAGATTGGCAATGACCACCGAAACCATAAGCGCGATGGTGATCTGATAATCTCCGGTCAGTTCAAATATAATCAGAATGATCGAAATGGGCGCGCCAAGAACGGCGGCGGCGACCGCCCCCATGCCGAGAATAGCATAAAGGCCGTAGCTGAAGTCGGCATATCCGAAAAATTCCGCCGTCCGGCTGGCCATAAAACCAAAGGCCCCCCCGACCATGGCACCAAGAAATAAGGACGGGGATAATATGCCGGTGCCGAACCGAAAGGCCAGAGAAACAGAGGTGGCGGCGATTTTTAAGATGATGAGTAACAGCAGGAGTTTCAGGGACAGAAGCTCTGTCAGGGCCGCATTGGTTGTGCCATATCCATGTCCCAGAATATAGGGGCTGATCAGGGCCAGCAAGCCGACAGCCAGACTTCCCAGAATCGGCCGTGTCCATTCAGGAATCGGGATTTTTGTGGAAATATCCTCAGTGAAGGCGATACTTTTCAAGAATATTATGGCCGCGACTCCGCTGGTTATGCCCAGAAGAATGAAGGCCGGAAATTCCCAGAATGTGGTAATATGGTAGTTGGGAATAATAAAAGCGGGGAAATCACCAATATATATGCGTGAGACAATCGTGGCCGTGACCGAGGCCAGTACAATCGGCGCAAAGGCACTCAGGGCATAATGACCCAATATCACTTCAAGTGAGAAGAAAACCCCTGCTATGGGGGCATTAAACGAGGCAGAGATGGCCGCCGCCACCCCGCAGCCAAGAGCAACACGGGAGGTATTGGGTCGCAGCCCCAGTTTTTGCGATAGCCATGATGACAAGGTGGCCCCGAGATGAACGACCAATCCTTCCCGTCCCGCCGAAGACCCCGCGCCAAGGGCAACTGAGGATATGACGGCACTGATCAGGCCCTTTCGGGTCGGGATGACCGCGTTGTTGATGGCATTGGCCGTCATCACATCGGCGACACTATAGGCTCTGTTGCTTTTCATTATGAAACGGAAAAGGAGGCTGACGGCGATGCCGCCTGCCAGGGTTGAAAAAAGAATATCTGTCCAGTGGAGACTGTCAACATAGGTAAAGATATCATTATCTTCGGTACCCAGGAGCATATATTGGACTAAATCGATAAATTTTCTGAAGCCTATAACGATAAAACCAACCACAATGCCAATGACGACCGCCAGCAGGCTGCCGATAATTTTCCCCCGTTGCTTTAAATCAATGACGCTGAGGCGCTGGGAAATCTGTGTCATCATTCTGTGTAGAGAACCTCGAAATAGGGTTGGAAAAATTCGTGAAAATGTCATATGAGTTGAGATCTTTCCCGAATATTTCTCTTCGCAGACCGGCGAATAGCAATGGAACGACCCATTTCGCGGGGTGTCTCAAAATTTTTGTGAAGGCTCATAGCCTCTGACAGTAAATTCATTTTATCTTCTGAAAAACGCGCGGGAATCCGGGTATCCATATTCACATGCAGTGATATCTGTTCCATAGTGGCAGAGGCAACAGGCCCATGTTTATGAAAAAGGCGCATAAAATAATGGATAAATTTATGATCAATATCCAACAGCTGGAAATGAACGCAGACCGGATCATTTTTTTTCAGTTCATGCTGATAGGTGACATGATTTTCCAGCGCGAATAAGGATTTTCCGGTTGCACGAACATAATTTAGACCAAGATCCAAGCGATCAAGGAAGTTGGTCAAGGCGTGATCAAATAATAAGACATAATAGGCCATATTCATATGCCCATTAAAATCTATCCATTCATCCTTGATTGTTGTTTCCAGAAGGATGGGACCATATTTATTTTCTTCGGGCATATATTTTTCCTTTTTCCTTCAAAATATGAAGGAATTCCGAGCCGTTTAGCGGACTTTATCCCTGAAAAAGACCGCATTGTCATTAAAATATTAGAAAATTTTATGGAAATATAAGAAAACTATTAATATCTTGTGGGGATAATGGCATAAGGTGAAAGGCGTATTTATCATGAGAGGCCTTTATACAACATTCGGAAATAAGACATATTATTGCCTTGGTTTACCTGTCATATATAATCCCAATTTGACACAATAGTTGGTGAGTTGAGGGCGCTTGATAAGAGGTTGAGGGCTTTTAATAATTATATGTAATTTAAGTAAGGCAGGCGGAGAGACATTTGAAAAAATTTGGGCTAGGCCTTGGTATTCTGTTGATATTAATAATAGGGGCAATATTAATTGTGCCTGGTTTCCTCAATTGGAATAAATATAAGGATCAAATAGAAAAAACCGCATCGGAATATACCGGGCGGAGGGTGAAAATTAAGGGTGATATTTCGTTTTCTCTTTTGCCGACCTCCGCATTATCGGTCAATGATGTTTCTATCACCAATTTGGACGGGGGGAATGCCAGCGTCATGGTTTCCCTGAAATCGCTGGATGTGAAGGTGGGGTTTCTGTCTGTTTTATCATCCTTTTTTGGAAGCAAAGTAAAAGTTGAAAAATTTGTTCTTATTGATCCCATTATGGCCCTTGAAATTTTGGCCGATGGGCGGGTGAATTGGGATATTCTCTCGGCAAATCCGGCGGGCGGGCCATTATCCGCAGATATCAGCCTTGATAAATTTCAGATCGTCAATGGACAGGTTAGCTTTGAGGATATGGGGAACCAAAAAATGGAGATGGTTCGAAAAATCAATGTCAATGTCAAAGCCCAGAGTATAAACGGGCCTTTTGACGTGTCGGGGACGGCAAAATATCAAGGTCTTGATTCTGAATTTACAGTCAGTTTGGGCAAAGATCGCAAAGGTAAAAAGTCTCCTGTTACGCTGGACATGATCCTGTTGGATGGCCGGGTTGAGGCAAGGGCTACGGGCGGCCTTATCCTCAGTGGGAAGGATAGCCTGTTTGCCGGAAAAATCACCATGAATGCCCGTGATGCGGGGGATATTGTTACGGCCCTTGATCTCTTTAAAGGCCGAAAATCTCCCAGAAATATCATTGTAGGGCAGAATTTTTCTTTTGATACGGCATTGGAGGCCACCCAAGATAAATTCACGGCTCAGGATGTCAATATTCAAATGGGGCAAAGCCGTGGTCAAGGACATGCAGATATGTCATTTGGCCAAGATTTGGAGAAGAATTTGGGCCAAGCTCTTGATATTCAGGGGATGCTTACGATCAATAAGTTGGATATGGATCCTCTTCTTATCGCGTATCAAAATTATAAAGATAACCTCGGTAAGCCGCCCTTGGGCAGTGACAGCAGCCAAGGCAAAGAAGATAATAGTCTAAGCCGTCTTTCAGGCAAATTTGATGTCAGGCTTGGGGCGCTAAAATATAATGATAAAATTGCGAGCCAGCTTAATATGGTGCTTTTGGCCAAGGACGGCACCATAGATATTTCAACTATTCAGGCCCGTATGCCGGGCGGATCTGCGGTGCGTTTTAAGGGACAGGCCGCTGCCCCGCAAGAGGGGCAAACGCGGGCATTAATAGGGGATTTAACGCTAAATGCCAGCAATCTGAGGGGGCTTCTGAGTTGGCTTAAGGTTGATATGACCGATATTCCGTCCGGCCTATTCGCGCAATTCTCCTATAAAAGCGGGGTGAAATTGACATCGGACTTGCTGCAATTATATGAAATAGACGGAAGCCTGGATGCCTTAAGCTTTAAAGGCGGGCTTTCCGCTGCGCTACAGGACAGGCCGTCTTATGGTATTGGGCTTGATCTTCAGGGGCTTAATCTGGATTCTTATCTGCCCAAGAAGGCGCCTAAGCCCGTACAAACTGGCGGCATGGAAAAGGCCCTTATGATTTTGGATGATTTTGATGCCAATTATAATATTAGCTTTTCTAACTTTACCCTTAACGGCATAAAAATTAAAAGCGGCCATTTAAATGGCTTGTTGCTGGGCGGGCAATTAGGGCTAAAGGAAATCAAGCTTGATGATGCGGCGGGGATAAACCTCGTGGCCTCGGGGACGGGGAAAAATTTTGGGACTAAGCCTGAATTTACCGCAAAATTATCGGCTCAGGCAAATTCATTATCACCCTTGCAACGTTCCTTAAGTCATGACAATAAATTTGACTTCAGGCGTCTGGGTAAAGTGACGTTGGCGGGGTCGTTTTCGTCAAATCTGGAAAAAATGGATTTCGTGATGACGTCAAAGGTTGGCGGGACTAACCTTAAGATGAAGGGGATTCTGCAGAGTATAAACCAGAAACAATTCCCGGACATCGGCAGTGCTGACGTGGACATAGACGCACGTTCAGAGAGCCTCGCGGCGCTCATAGACCAGTTTGATTTATCGCTTCCCGCGCCCAGGCCCGCAGATGACCGTCCCGTAGCGGCCGTGGGACGCCTTAAGGTCAGTACAGATCTTTTGGACATGGACGGAAAAATTAATATTGCTGGTGGTGAAATGATGATCAAGGGCCATCAGACGGGCAAAGGCGAGGCCGCGACTTTGAATTTGGCTTTGGATCTCAAGGGCGCGGAGACCAGAGAATTTATTCGGGGATTAGGTCTCGATTTTCAACCTTCGTCCCAAAAACTCGGGCCTATAATGCTTAAAACGACGGTTCTGGGCACGGGGGATCGTTATCGTTTTAACGATATTAGTGGCCATGTCGGAACCGTTAAAATTGGCGGTTCGGGGGCGCTAGACCTCGCGCCGGAAACACCAACTTTTGATTTTGAGTTGAATGCGGGAGAAATTCCGCTCCAGGATTTTTTGCGGAAGAAGAGAGAAACGCCAAAAGAAGCTAAATATGGCCAGTGGGCGAAGACGCCGCTGGATCTGAGCCCCTTGTCATCTTATCAGGGGCGGGCGCATATTTCAGCGACTAGTTTACGGTATAATGAGTATGTTTTTGAAACGCCGGAATTTGACACAATTCTCAAAGACGGACGGCTTTCGGTTCATAATTTTACCGGACGTCTTTTCGGTGGTGATGTGACGCTGGAGGGGTCATTGGGCGGAAAAGATAAGCCGAATATGGACGTGGATATCACGCTGAAAAAAGCGTCTTTATCTCAAGCAACGAAATCATCCACAGGAATCGCGCCAATTTCCGGGAATTTTGATTTGTCAGGCCATTTTTCTGGGACGGGGGCCAGTCAATTTGACATGATGTCATCCTTAGAGGGGTCGGGGAAAATTTTGGCGGGTGCCGGTCTGATAAATGGTATCGACATTCCCGCCCTGAGCAGCAAATTGGATGACATGAACGACAAAAACGCCTTCTTGCGGTTGCTTAATGCGGCGCTGTCCGGCGGCCATACATCCTATAAAGGAGGGGTCAGCACCATCGTCGCCAAGAATGGCAAGATACATTTCAGTCCTTTTGACGTTGAATTGGATGGGGCGACATCGATGGTGAACATGGATGTGAGCCTTGTTGATTGGACTATCCTTACCCAAGGAAATCTCTCCTTTATCGACCATCCAAATGCCCCGCCCATAGACGTTACCGTCAGCGGTGATCTGAGCAATCCGCATGTCGCTTATAAAACCGACCGATTGAAAAAATATGTCGGGGCAAAAATAGCGTCTAACTTGCTGCAGCAGTTCATTGGAAAGGAAGGCGGGCTTCAGGATATATTTGGGGATCAGAAAAAAAATCCGGCTGTGGCGGATCCCAAACCCGCTGTCATAAACCCCAAAGGCGAGCCAGCAGAAGTTTCCCCAGCGACAAATCAGGCCCCAAAAATAGATCAAGCCCCAAAAACAGAGGAAAAAGCCCCCGTGAAAGTGGATCCTGCCGAAGAATTTGGCAAACGTCTCCTGGAAAAGCTTCTCAAGAAAGATCCGGAAAAAAAGGGTGACGGGACGTTCTAAAGATAATGTTTCAGAATAAAAACTCTTATGGCGCTGCTTAAGTTTGTTTGCCGGTGATGATCAATTTCTGAGATTAACAGGCTGAGGCTCATGTCGCGATCGCGGGCAATGTCCTTTAACCGATCCCAGAATATATTTTCCAATGTGACACTGGTTTGATGTCCGGCGATGACGATGGAGCGTTTTTTTAAATCATTTTCCTCACCGGACATTACGCTCATTTCCTAGAGATTTTCAAAGAAGTCATTGCCTTTGTCATCAACGACGATGAAGGCGGGGAAGTCTTTAACTTCTATCTTCCAGACGGCTTCCATACCAAAATCTTCAAAGTCGAGCACCGCGACCTTGGTGATATTATTCTGGGCAAGGATGGCCGCTGGCCCGCCGATAGAGCCGAGATAAAATCCGCCATGTTGATGGCATGAGCTGGTCACTTGCTTACTGCGGTTGCCTTTGGCCAGCATAATCAGACTGCCGCCTCTGGCCTGAAATCCTTCGACATAGCTATCCATTCGTCCGGCAGTTGTCGGCCCGAAGGAGCCAGAGGCATAGCCTTCCGGCGTTTTTGCTGGCCCCGCGTAATAAACGATATGATCCTTCATATAATCGGGCATAGGCTTGCCATCCTCGATATTCTTCAGGATGGCCGCATGGGCCAAATCGCGGGCCACAACGATCGTTCCTGTCAGCGCGAGGCGGGTTTTGATGGGATACTTGCTCAGCTGCGCACGAAGGTGATCCATAGGCTGATTCAGGTCGATTTCGACGACGTTATTGTGAAGATCAGTTTCTTGTATTTCTGGCAGATATTTTGCGGGATTTCTTTCCAATTCTTCAATAAAAATCCCCTCTGACGTGATTTTCGCCTTTGCTTGCCGATCCGCAGAGCAAGACACCCCAAAGCCAATGGGTACAGAGGCACCGTGACGGGGCAGGCGGATAACCCGTACGTCATGGCAAAAATATTTGCCGCCAAATTGGGCGCCGATGCCAAAATTTTGCGTCATTTTATGAATTTTTTCTTCCAGGTCAGGGACGCGGATGGCATGACCATAGCCATTGCCCTCGGTGGGTAAACTGTCCAGATAGCGGGCGCTGGCAAGCTTTACCGTTTTCAGGTTCATTTCCGCACTTAAGCCCCCGATCACTACTGCAAGATGGTAGGGCGGGCAGGCGGAAGTCCCTAAGGACTTTAAGGCGTCATCCAGAAAACCGAGCATCTTGTCTTCGCGCATGATGGCAGGGGTTTGCTGAAAAAGGAATGTTTTATTGGCAGATCCGCCGCCCTTCGCCAAGAAAAGGAAATGATATTCGTTGCCTTCGGTGGCATATAATTCGATCTGGGCCGGGGCGTTATTTTTGGTATTAACCTCGGTAAACATCGAGAGGGGGGCAAGCTGCGAATAACGGAGGTTCGTGCCGACGTAAGTATCGACGATGCCTTGGGATAACGGGGCGCCATCGTCGCCTTCGGTCCAGACATATTGGCCTTTTTTGCCGACGACAATGGCGGTTCCCGTATCCTGACAACCGGGCAGAACCATGCCCGCCGCGATATTGGCATTTTTTAAAAGTTCCGTCGCAACGAACTTATCATTTTCCGAGGCTTCGTCATCGCTGAGAATATTGGACAATTGTTGTAAGTGGCCGGGGCGCAGCAGATGAGCAATATCGCGCATGGCCTCCTTGGCAAGCAATCGCAGGCCTTCAGGCGCGACTTTAAGGATGGTTTTGCCGTCCACCGTTATGGTCGATACATGATCAGACGTTATTTTGCGATAAGGCGTCTCTTCGCCGGTTAAAGGAAACATATCTGTATAATTAATTTCGGTCATTTTATCCACTCGACTTAAGTTATATCTGTTATGAGATTATAGGCTTTCGGCACCAGAAGTGATACATGAATCCAAATGTTTCAGGGTGTTTTTTCTCGAACGCGTCCCAATTCTCCAAATTTCTTTGGGCAGGATCATGTGGGAAGGCGGCAGCATATTGGTCTGGAACGGCGGTATTCATATGATCAAAACCGAGAAATTCCAGCCCTTCCTGATGGAGCATCGCTTTTAACTCCTTCGGGCTGTAACGGTTCTCATTCACATTAAAAATCAGGTCGTGAAGGCCGCTAATACTGTAAAAATCCTGATTTTCCGACACACAAAAAATCGGATGATCCGCCGGTAATTTGAGAAGGGCCTGACGGAAATCACGCACGCCTTGGGCACTGTCATCAAAGCCCTGCTCGCGGACATAATCACGGGCGGCAATGACGTCTTGCCGGCCTCTTTCGCTATAAAGGGCAAGACGCATATAGCCGCCGCCGCGCAACATATGGCTCAAATTTTTCAAGCCTTTTTCTGGCTGTGCAAGGTGATGAAGAACCCCTGTGCAATCAATATAATCAAAGTTAAGATCACAATCGCCCATCTCTATGATATCGCCGTGGAAGAAGGTGATTTTTTTGAAGCCATTTTTCTCAACTGAGCGCATGGCATAGGCCAAACTGGTGCGGCTAATATCCAGAGCGGTGATTTTAGCCGGGGAGAGGGATGAGGCCAGTTTGCAAATTTGCATGCCTGTGCCGCATCCCGGGATGAGCAGGTCAATGGTTCCGCCAGCGATTTTATGGTCAGTTTGATCAGGAAAACGCGTGCAGATGAATTTCTTAAAGGATTGCGGCCGGCCTTTGGCATATCTTATCCAGCGGGGATAGGGATATTGCTCATATTGTTGTTGAACTTTTTTGGAAATATCATCATTGACCGCCGTCAGAGAGACTATATTTTCCCGCCGTGACAGCTCATCCTGATAATTGAAAAATTGCCGCTCTAGCAGAAACTTATAAGCTGAGGACAAGCCACTTGGCCTCACCGGAGCCTTCGTCAGTACCGTATGGAGCGGCTGATATGATGCGATGATCGCCCATTTGAGAAGATTATCGTCATCTGCATTTTCACTTAGGGAAGAAAGTAAATTCTGTTCCTCCTCTGTGATGGCATAAGCATATTCCGTATTGAAGCACTGGCAGGCAAAAGAGGTTAAAAAATCAAGCCTTTGCGACATGGCATGGTTTGATACGCCGCGTTTCAGGCTCATTGTTAAAACATGGCGCCGCAATTTGGTCAGGCATATTTCCAGAAGGGGCGTAATGATGATGGCCTTCTGCATGACGGCGTGCAACAGGGGGTCATTGAAAAACACATCGAAATGATCACTGGATAAGATGGTTTCTATATCGTCATCTGATGCCTCTAAGACATTGAGCAATGTGCCTAATAAAGGAGACGCGCCATATTGATTATGGATAACCATGCTCATGTCCTGAATATTCACCTCATCATGATCCCCCCATTGGGCCAGAATATTCAGAAGAGGATCAGGAAGTTGGTAGCCGCTGGTCATGCCAAGGACATGTAAGGCATTTTGTAGAAAGGTAAGATTATCTGGTTTGAGTAACAAGGCCATCAGAAAAGACCCCAAGGCCCCGCCGAAGTCACCTTTTTGATAGAGCAACCCCCCCAGCAGATGATGGGATTCAGGATCATTGGGTGATTTTGCAATCTTAGCCTTTAGGTCATTTTCTGTCATCGCCTCTGTCCGAACGGGTTATTTCTTTGGATTAATTAGTAACGCCTTTACCCAAAAAGACCAAGAAGATTTCCGTGACGATGCCTTTCTTCTGATTCTACACCGGAAGAAGGCTTGAAGCGGAGACCGGATTATATTACTATCGGGCTAGATATTACAGTCCGGCCATAGGGCGGTTCCTGCAGACTGATCCGGTTGGCTATGGTGATGGGTTTGGACCAGCTTCCTCCATGACGGGGTGGAAGAGATTGCGGACTATAACGCAGCTGGCACCCTGCTGCGCCGTTATGTCCACGGCCCGGGCGTGGATGAGTATCTCGTGATGTACACAGGCACGGGGACAGCCAACAAGAGCTATTACCACGCCAATCACCAAGGCAGTATTGTGGCCATGAGCGACGCGGCGGGCAATGTGACCGAGCAGCATAGCTACGACAGTTACGGCAACAGCAACGACCTCACCGGCAACCCGTTCCGCTATACCGGAAGAAGGCTTGATGCGGAGACTGGTTTGTATTATTATCGGGCGAGATATTATTCACCAAGTATAGGGAGATTTTTACAGACTGATCCGATTGGCTATGGCGATGGGTTGAACTGGTATGCTTATGTCGGTAATGATCCGTTGAATAATGTTGATTATACAGGAGCTCTTCAAGTCGATGCCGCTACGGCCATAAAATACCCAAAAGCAGCAAAATATTTAAATAATAAGACAATTAAGTCCTTTATGAAGTATAGTGCTTTTTTAAAATATGGACAAGCAACGAGAACTATAGTGAATAAGGCATTCACTCCGAATGCTGGTTTGAAAATAGTGGGTAAACGCCTCCCCGATGCTTGGGGTGATTTTAAGCCAAATGTAAGGTCGCAGACTATTGAGATTGGAAATAATTTATTGGGATCCTTTGAGAAGGGGGAGCCAGGAGCAAAAACTATTTTAGATATCACTGTAGAGCATGAAGGAACGCACTATTTTGATGATCAAAATGGCAAGGATTATGTAGGAGAAGAAGGTGAGTTATATGAAAAATATGTATATGGAAAAGTATATAAAAGTATAGAGGATGCGGCAAAAGATGAGGATTTAAGTTGTGAAGATTTCAGTAGTTGCGTACAGACGCCATCAGGTGATCCATTAGGACGGGATGATCTTATAAATAGACCATATTAATTTACTTCTCAATAAATTGCAAGGCATAGGCAAACCATCTGGTGCTTTAAGTCACACATTAACAATGGATAATTTTCTTGAGGCACATTGATGAATTATAATAGAATATTTTTGATCTTTATGATTTTTTTCCTGCTTTCCAGCCAGATTGTCAAGGCAGATTCAGATGGCTTGAAATTAACTATTAAATCGCTTGATTATAAGAAAAATGCCTTGGTTAAAGTAACAATAGAAAATTTTTCTGACCATCCGATAGTTGTAGCTTTGCTATTTATTTGTGAAGATTATTACATCAGATTTGATATTCGTAATGAAGAGGGGGAAAAAATCGCTTTCTCGGGAATAGAATATAAGATCAAGATCTCAAGTAAAGATTATTTGTCAATGCAGCCGGCAGCATCCTACTCACAGGAGATTGACTTGGCACAATATTATCATATGCCAAGTGGTGTCTATACCGTTACAGCACATTATGAGTTATCTAAATGGAGAAGAAATGAAAGTTTTATTTGGACGGGAAGATTATCTTCTAATCAAATAAAGCTTGCCATTCCGTAAGAATCAGAATCAATGGGTAATGGTGGATTCCACTTCGAAGTGCGACAGTGAGGGTTCAAAGTAGGACATAGTTTACGTAACTGATAGAATGAGGTTTCTAACATCTTATTCATTCAAGGAGCAAACCATGTCCTACGTCCATCTTAACGCAAAGGAACGTCACACGCTGATGTTTCTGGTGGATTCCACTCCCAAGTGCGACAGTCTGGGTTAAAAGTAGGACATAGTTTACGTGACTGATAGAATGAGGTTCTAACATCTTATTCATTCAAGGAGCAAACCATGTCCTACACGCATATTAACGCAAAAGAAGGTAGTATCCGATATTCCGTGTAAGTGACCATTTGGGTTTATTTCCATCTTCAATATAGTGAAGGTGGAAAACGGTCATGAAACAGGACGGCGAATTGGTTCAGCGCCTGTTTCCATGTTCTACTG